>Ga0308175_100000091_pt1 | contig 71404 bp, 52 predicted proteins | sample PhyCR1_3_FD_203893 | JGI IMG/M metagenome (GOLD analysis project Ga0308175, IMG submission 203893) | Soil microbial communities from UC Gill Tract Community Farm, Albany, California, United States - DLSLS.C.R1 | ecosystem: Environmental > Terrestrial > Soil > Agricultural land | place: USA...
CAGACAGCATGCCTGAATGATCTGGCAAGGATTCGTCGTCAGATGGCCAATTGGATACGAGCCAACCCGGAGGAAACCACGAGGCACGTTCGTTGATAAACGCGGTGACCCATGGAATGGTCGTATCTATCTCTCCTAAAATCACCTCTAACCATTGTCTCGCCCGTTCCGGTGTTTCCGGCGCATGCTTATTAGCAATACTCACTGCTCCAGGCACCTCGTGCTGAAGCGCCATGACCAGCAAACGCCATCCAGGCGACTCAGGCCCGCTACTCTCCTCAAGGAGCTCCTTGGCCCTATCAAGCACATATTGCAACCACTTGTCTCGGTTTGCACCATTCCAGTTCGCCGCCAGTAATCCTAGCCGGGCATGCACCTCGAGATCGTCATCCCATTGTGCCGACACCGCCTCGTACTGTCGCGATGACATTCTCATGTATCTCTTCGTTGACCGTTCCTGTACCGGAGCTCTAGCCGCCTCCAGCGCAATCTCCCATAGCGGGTCGTGAAGCCATGGCCCTCCATAGCGTTCGGTCTCCCGCAGCATGGCAATGGCCAGCCGTGACCCCGCGAAGCACACTGCAGCCGAACGTCCACCCAGCATCCCGTCGTTCAACGCGCGGCACAACCCGCGTGTGTACTCGAGCGCCGCAGCTTTGATCGTCGCGCCTTCGCCGGGCACAGCAAGACGGCTCACGATGAACCCAAGCACGTTGGACCAGTGCGGGTTCAACGCTATAACCTCGAGGCGGCGTTTCACGACGCTAGTCTCGCCATCGAGGATAGCGACGCCTGCAAAGAACTCCTGGAGTGATCTGATACCGAAGGCATATCCGCCGTCAGTGACGCGCAAGAGCAATACGAGCCGATCGGCCGCGAACCGCAGCATACGCTCGGCGATCGCCTGCGCATCTTCAGTGCTCCGCCCTTCCTCTCCAAAAATGGCTTCGAGGATCGCGCGCAATTCGCGCGGCAACAGCGTTGGGCGAGCCCCAGCGCGATCCTGTGACCGCGCGTGGAGCACCAGGCCGGCCCGCGCGTGGAGCATCTTCAGTAGCAACTTGTCTTCAAGGCGAACCGCGTGTTCTCCTCTCTTGCCCAGCTCCCGCTTGAAGATCGTCTCAAAGTAATGCTCGAACAGCATGTGGCGAGCGTTCGGCAGCGTCCCGTGTTCTGCGACCAGAAGCGTAGCCATCGTCGCATGCAGCGGAGTCCGCACCAGTACCTGCACTTCAGCCTTGTTAAATTCACTCTTCAACGAGCTCAGCTTCTCGCTCAGCTGTGGATCCTCGATGCCGCTCCAGGCCCGAAGCAGCCGCTGTCCGTAGTCGAGGGCCAGCTCATGCGACATCTCCGTCAGAACAAGTGAATCCAGATCGCCAAACTCGCCCTCATATCCCTGAGGCCGGGTCGTTACGACGAGCCCATGTGCGGCATCGTGTGGTGCAGCAGCGCGAATCACCGCGATCACTCGGTCGCGACCTGCAGAGCGTGGCACCTCGTCGAGGCCGTCGAAGATCCAGAGAACAGAGTCGTGCGATCGAGCGAGTGCCTCCAGATCAGCCGCCGGAAGCTCGAGCGTGAACTGGCAGTTGGCGGCGTACTCGGTTGCTCGACTGGCAAGGAACCTCCAGAGGATCTGCCCGGGTTCCCCCTCGCCACGAGAAGCCATCCAGCGGGAAAGCTCTGGCAGGTTGACCCGCAACGGCAGGACGTCGCGGCAGTCCACGAGACCGATGCGCCTGCACAGCTCCTCGATACCTCGCGCGACGTCGCGCACGCGCGGCTTGAGCGACTCCGGTACATCGTCGAGGCGCGCGCGCACCTGCTTGAGCCGCAGGAGCTGCGAAACCATGGTCGTGGCGGTGCTCTTGCCGGAGCCGGGACCGCCGATGATCAGGACACGCGGCACCGTTCTGCCATCCCGGCGCCGGCGGATCTTATGCGGTGATCCCCCTTCGCTACCCGAGGGTTCGTTGCAGATCGCCTCAACCACCTGCATCTCGGCCGGTGCCTTATCGCGGCCGTACCAGGCGTCTACCGGCAGGTCCACGAACACCTGCGCCAGGTCGATGCGCGTGTCACCGCCCGCGCCACCCTCGACCAGGCGCGCACGCGAGTCGAGGATCAGCTCGGTCGCAAACCACTGCACCAGCCGCACATCGATCGGCTTGTGCGCCGGCGGAGCCGAGGAAGCAGGCGGGGTTGCTGATGACATGCCCCCCGAACGATACACGTGCTGACGAGAGGGTCAACGAATCCACGAGCTCGCGGGCGCTGCACCGCCCGCAGCTTTGTTCGAGCTTCCTCGCCGGTGTTCCCGGCCGATGCGGCACGGCGCTACGGCGCCACGGCCGGCACGTAGAGCGTCTCGTCCGCCTCGGGCGCGGCCTCGACCTTCGAGAACGTGACCACCTCGCCGACCAGGCCGATGTTCTGGTAGACCGTCGCGAGCTTCAGGGCGCCGACGTCGACCCAGTTGCCGACCTTGTAGCCGATGCGCTTGTTATCCGGATCGCCGGCCTTCACGATCGCGATGCGATCGATCTGGTTCGTGGTGCGATTCACCATCGCGTGAATGGTCGAGGTTCGCGTCGGATCCTTGGGGTCGAACGTCACCTTGAGGTCGTCGTCCGGCGGCTGACCGTCCTCGAAGGCGACCTCCCCGACCAGCGTGAGCTTGGCGCCGGGCGCCTCGAGCAAGAACGGCAGCAGCAACAGCCCGGTGTCGAACTCCCAGCGCTGGCGCGCGTTGGCCATCGCGCCATCGAGATCGACGCGCGGGAGGGTCTGCGTCGCCGAACCGGATTTGCGGTACGCGGTCCCGCTGGCCTCGTAGAGGCTGCGCATCACCACGACATCGCCGCCCTCGCCGTGGACCTGCTCGTAGTGTCGCCCGTTCCAGCGATCCCACGCTTCGTCGAACGTGATCGGGGGCTTGCCGACCTCACCGATCGTGACCGACTCGGACCACCGGACCTGCCTCACCGCGTTCCACTTGTCCTGCCCCCCCGCGGCGGCGATCACGCGATCGGCGATCTCGACGGCCTTGGGATCGGAGCCCGCGCGATCGAACGCAGCGGACGCGGCAGGGTAGAGGGCGAAGGTGGTCCGGCTCGCGCCGCAACCGGCGAGGGCAAAGACAAGAGCAGCCAGCGTGATTCTCGCAAACATGGGGCGGCGACTATACCGATCAGCCCCGCGGCTGGGCGACCTCCGGGCTCCGAGATCGGTGCTCCGGCCGTCGCCTGCAGGGTGCACCACGTCTATCGCAGGAGGCGCCGGTTCCGGCGATCACCCAAGGCCAGTCGAGCACTTGCGCGCTGGTTCGCCGCTTGCTCGAGCCCAGATCGTGCACACGCGCCTCCTCGCCCTGACCGCCCTAGCCGCATGCCGCGTTGCACCGGCCGGGTATGCGCCGGTCGCCACGCCGTGCGCGTGGAACCGGATCGGCGAGGTGACCGTGACCGGGGCGCCGCGGGACGCGGTTCCCCAGCTCGCGGTGCTGGAAGGCACGGTCGATGATCCCGAGCGCACCGAGCGCATCGCCGCGATCACGACCGGCGCGCTCCGCGCCCGCGGCTACGCCAGGGCGGCGCTCGCGATCACCCGCCGGACCAGCTGCCGGATCGATCTGGCCGTGGCCGTCACGCTCGGTCCGCGCTACCGGATCGCCTCGATCGAGTTCGAGACCGACGACGACTTCCCCACGCCCGATCGGCTCGCCGTGATCGAGGACGCGCTCGGGACGGTGAACACGATCGGCGGCGTCTATATCGAGTACCGGATGAAGCGCGCCCTCGCCGAGCTCGAGCGCCGCTATCACGACGCCGGCTGGCTGTCCGCCAAGCTCGGCGCGCCGCGCACGACCTACGACCCCAGCGGCACGGTCGCGATCGCGATCCCGGTCGTGGCCGGGCACCGGTTCCGCATCGGCTCGGTCAAGGCGGTGGGCGCCGGCCCCCGCGCCCGCGAGGCCGTGCTGCAGAGCCTCGGGCTCCACGCCGGGGACTATTACGATGGCCCCAGCGTGCGGACGGCGATCGAACGCGCGCGCCACAAGCTCGCCCGCTGGGTCGAGCTGCGCACCAACGTCGCGGGCGATCGGCCCGAGATCGATCTCGAGGCGATCGTGGAGGCCCGGCGATGAGCGGACCGGGGTGGAAGCCGCCGGCCGCCGCGCTGCTCGCGCTGGCCGCGTGCACCGGGCCGAGCTACCTCGGCGCGACCTTGCCGCACCCGTGCACCGCGCATGACGTCGAGGCCTGCCTCGGCTGGATGGTCGAGCGCGATCTGGCGGACGCCGAGCTCGATCTCTACGACGACACCGCGCTGCAGGGCTACGTCCAGGGCGTGGCCGACCGGCTCGCCCGGGTCTCGAACCTCCCGAACGCGCCGCGCGTCGTGATCGCCGATCGCGACGGGACCTATGCGACCTCCGGCAGCCGGATCGTGATCGGCCGCCCGACGATCGAGCGGCTCGACTCCGAGGCCGAGCTCGCCGGCGTGGTCGCGCACGAGCTCGCGCACATCGAGGGCCACCACGCCGTGGTCTCGCTGTTCGGGCCGCCGCCCGACGACGACTGGCTGGTCCTGCGGCGCGACGCCGAGGCCATCGCCGACGAGCGCGCGGTCGCGCTGCTCGAGCGCGCGGGCTACACCCCGGGCGCGATGGCCCGGGCCCTGCGCGCCGTGCTCGACAGCGAGGACGACGAGCACCCGCTGCGTGCCGACCGGATCGCCCGCGTTGCCGTGATGGCCGGCCACCGCCGCGGCTTCGAGGGCCGCGCTGAGCTCCTGGCGCACCTCGCACACATGGTCGTCGGGCGCGACTCGCGGCTCGGCCGCCGGATCGACGACACCTGGGTGATCGCGGCGCTCGGCCTCGCCCTCGAGCTCGGCTCCGACGACGTCGTGCGCGAGGCCAACAACGTGCTCGTGCTGCGCCGCGCGCACGCGACGCTCGCGGTCTACGCGATCGGGGCGCCGTGGGCACGCGAGATCGCGAGCTCGCTCGAGGATCGAGCCTCCGACGCGCGCCCGCTGGGCCGGATCACGATCGGCACCGTGGCCAGGCCGACCGAGCGCGACGACACGCCGCTGGGCAAGCTCGCCCGCGCGGTCCGCGATACCCTGCCGCAGCCCGCGACCGGCACGCGCGTCGCGATCCTCGAGCGCCCGCACGGCGCCCTCGTGATCGAGCTCGGCGGCCATAGCCTGCCCGACCTGGGCCTGCGTGACGCGACCCCCGACGAGCTCGCCGCCGCGGAGCCGCCCCGGATCGTGATCGAGCACGCGTGGCGCTCCGGCACGACCGCGCACGCGCTGGTCTGCGACGGCCGCCTGCTCGATCGCCCCGACCGCCGCGTCGAGGCCGGTGATCCGCTCAAGTGCGCCGACCGCGCGAGTGGCTCACGCGAACTCTCGCTCGACGCCGCCGACGCCGTCGCGACCGCGCGCACGTCGCGCGCCCCCTAGCGGAAACTCGATCCGGTGGATCGATCCGCGCTCCGGGCACACCAGGAGGACGCCGTCGGCCGCGAACGCGACGTGGTACTCGAGCAGCTGGCGCCGCGTCGCCGCGGTCGTGAGCCTGGGGGCCGCCTCGCCGGTCTTGACCTCCGCGACCAGGAGCTCGCCGCGCGCTTCGACGAGGTAGTCGGCGCGGAGCTCGATCTCGTGCGGCTCGCCGTCGACCAGCGGCGCCCACCACGTGCGGGCCTGCGCTGCGACGATACGAAACCCGGCGCGCCGCAGCAGCACGGCCGCCGCGTCCTCCCCTGCCCCCGCGCGCGCCGCGCGGCGCTTCGCCCGCCACGAACCGCGCCAGCCTCGCCAAAGCCGCGTGAGCACGAGCGCGACCAGCGCCCCCGCAAGCGCGACGATCGCGAGCTGTGCCCACTGGTGATTCATTCGTACAGGATGCCGCGCGCGTCTGACAGATAACGCCCTACTCCCCCGCCACCGAGGCTCTGGGGAACCAGCCGGCCCCGGGAGGACGACAACGCGCCGCGCAGCGACGAGGGCTGGGTCCGGCGCGAGATAAATTGCACGGCCGGGTGGTCAAGCGCCGGTGGGTCGTGGAGATGGCACCGCCGGTCACTCGCAATACGGCGGTCAACGGACGAGCGACGGGCCCAGACCCGCGGCGCAAGCAACCGTGTGCGCGGTCTCCAGACCCTACGCGCGGGAGAGGAACGCGAACGACTATTTTCATTGCAGCGACGGGCCCAGACCCGCGGCGCAAGCAAGCGTGTGCGCGTTCTCCAGGAGAGGAGCTGCGCGGTCGGGCGGATCGTGACGCTGGGCGGGTGAGCCGGCTGGAATTCCGGCCAGCGCGGGGCTACCGTGCGCCGTCGCCTAGCCTGGTCTCCCGCGAGAAATCAATATGATGAAGAAGCTTCCGCTCCTCCTGGTGCTGTCCTGTGCGCCCATCCCCGCGGAGCGCGCCCAGATTCCCGAGCCCGCGCGCAGGGAGCGCGAGGCCGAGCGCGTGACGATCGTCCGCGACGACTGGGGCATCGCGCACGTCCACGGCCGGAGTGATGCCGACGCCGTCTTCGGCATGATCTACGCGCAGGCCGAGGACGACTTCAATCGCGTCGAGACCAACTACATCAACGCGATGGGCCGCCTCGCGGAGGCCGAGGGCGAGAGCGCGATCTGGCAGGACCTCCGCATGAAGCTGTTCGTCGATCCCGAGACGCTGAAGGCGCAGTACGCCGCGAGCCCCCCCTGGCTCCGGACGTTGATGGACGCCTGGGCCGACGGGCTCAACCACTTCCTCGCGACCCACGCGGACGTGAAGCCGCGGGTGATCACGCGGTTCGAGCCGTGGATGGCGCTGTCGTTCACCGAAGGCAGCATCGGCGGCGACATCGAGCGCGTCGACCTCGGCGAGCTCGCCGCGTTCTACGGCGAGGGAGGAACGCGCCCGGCGCCGGCCGAGGTCAGCGAGCTGGCGAAGGAGCCCTCGGGCTCGAACGGCATCGCGATCGCCCCGGCCAACACGGCCGACCACCATGCGCTGTTACTCATCAACCCGCACACCTCGTTCTTCTTCCGCTCCGAGCTCCAGATGACCAGCGACGAGGGGCTCGACGCCTACGGCGCCGTGACCTGGGGGCAGTTCTTCGTCTATCAGGGCTTCAACAGCCGGGCCGGCTGGATGCATACCTCCACCGGCGCGGACGCGGTGGACGAATATGCCGAGTCGATCGTCTCCAAGGGCAACCAGCTATTCTATCGCTACGGCAAGGTGCTGCGGCCGCTGGTGGTGAGCCAGATCCAGGTCCCCTACCGGACGGCGAGCGGCCTGGCGACCAAGGACTTCACCGTCTACCGTACCCACCACGGCCCGATCGTCCGCTCGGCGGACGGCAAGTGGATCGCGATCCGGCTGATGCAAAAGCCGATCGAGGCGCTGAGCCAGTCGTACCTGCGGACCAAGGCGCGCGACCTGCCGAGCTTCCGCAAGACGATGGAGCTCGCCGCCGATTCCTCGAATAATACGATCTACGCCGACGCCGACGGCCACATCGCCTACTTCCACCCGCAGTTCGTCCCGCGGCGCGACGACCACTTCGACTGGACCCGCCCGGTCGACGGCAGCGATCCGGCGACCGAGTGGATGGGCGTGCACAGCGTCGAGGACAGCCCGCACGTCGTGGACCCGCCGAACGGCTGGGTGATGAACACCAACAACTGGCCGTACTCCGCGGCGGGGCCGTACAGCCCCAAGCGCGAGGCGTTTCCGCGCTACATGGATACCCACGGCGAGAACCCGCGCGGCCTGCATGCCACGCGCGTGCTCGACGGCCAGCAGCGCTTCACGCTCACGGGCCTGCGCGACGCCGCGTTCGATAGCTACCTCCCCGCGTTCGCCCAGCTGGTCCCGCCGCTCATCGCCGCCTACGACGAGACCCCTGCCGGGAACGCGCTCAAGGCCAAGCTCGCCGAGCAGATCGGCCTCCTGCGCGCCTGGGACTATCGCTGGGCGGCGGACTCGGTGCCGACGGCGCTCGCGGTGTACTGGGGCCAGGAGCTGTGGAGAGCCGTCGAGGCCGAGGCGAAGCATTCCGGCGCGTCGATCTACGACTACATGGCCACGCGCACCACGCCGGCGCAGAAGCTCGGCGCGCTCGCCGCCGCGTCCGATCGGCTCGCCGCCGACTTCGGCACGTGGCGCACCCCGTGGGGCGAGATCAATCGCTTCCAGCGGGTCTCCGCCGACATCATGCCGCAGTTCGACGACGCGGCGCCGAGCATCCCGGTGCCGTTCACCAGCGCGCAGTGGGGCTCGCTCGCGTCATTCGGGGCGAAGACCTACCCGGGCACCAAGCGGATGTACGGCACCAGCGGCAACAGCTTCGTCGCGGTCGTCGAGTTCGGCGACCACGTGAAGGCGATGGCCGTCACCGCGGGCGGCGAGAGCGGCCACCCCGATTCGCCGCACTTCAACGACGAGGCGGTCCGCTACGCGAGCGGCGACCTGCGCGAGCTCTACTACTATCCATCACAGCTCACGGGCCACACCCAGCGCACCTATCACCCGGGCCGGTAAAGACGAGGAACCAACATGATCGAGCGTGACGTCGATATCCCGACACCGGATGGCGCCATGAACAGCTTCGTCGTCCACCCCGAGGAAGGCGGGCCGTTTCCGGTGGTGCTGTTCTACATGGACGCGCCCGGCAAGCGCGAAGAGCTTCACGACATGGCGCGCCGGATCGCGACGGTCGGCTACTACGTGGTGCTGCCGAACCTCTATTACCGCACGACGCGCGAGTTCAAGATGGTGCGCGACGAGGACGGCTACAAGCGCATGTTCGAGCTGCTGCGCGGACTGTCGAACGAGATGGTCCTGCGCGACACCGCCGCGATGCTCGCGTTCGTCGACGCAGAGCCCCAGGCCAGGGCGCAGGCGCTGGGCGCCGTCGGCTACTGCATGAGCGGGCCGTTCGTGTTCGCGGCCGCGGCGCGGTTTGCCGATCGTATCCAGTGTGCGGCCTCGATCTACGGCGCCGGCCTCGTCACGGATCGACCGGATTCGCCGCACCTCACGGCCCGGCAGATCCGCGGCGAGATGTATTTTGCCTGCGCCGAGATCGACAAGTACGCGCCCCAGGAACAGATCGACGCCCTCGCGGCGCACCTCGCGACCACGGGCATCAACTACCGGCTCGAGTGGTACCCCGGCGCCCACCACGGGTTCGCGTTCCCCACGCGCGAGGGCATCTATCACAAGCCGAGCGCCGAGCGCCACTGGGAGCGCCTGTTCGCGCTGTTCCGCCGAAACCTCGCCTGAGCCGCCCAGCTCGGCGCACGGACGTCGGATCGCTTCTGTAAGATGCGACGCATGCAGCGCCTCCTGCCCGTCGCCCTCGCCGGCATGATCTTGCTCCTCCACGCCGCGCCGGTCAGGGCCGAGGTCCCGCCCGGCTGCGCGACCAAGGACGTCACCGCCGCGTTCGGCGACTTCCTCCGCACCGGCAAGCTGCCGCCCGAGACCGCGCGCTGGTTCTACGACAAGAAGGCTCAATACATCGAGCCGTGGAAGGCGTTCGACAACGTCCACTTCGTCGGCATCTGCTGGGTCTCGGCGTGGCTCATCACGTCGCCGAAGGGACACATCCTCATCGATACGCTGTACGAGCCGTTCACCGACACGCTGCTCGGCAACATCCGCAAGGCCGGCGCCGATCCCAAGGACATCAAGGTCGTCCTCATGACCCACGGCCACTTCGACCACGCGGCCGGCGCGGCCTCGCTCAAGCGTTTCCTGCCCAACGCGCGCTTCGTCATGACCGAGACCGGCTGGCGCGAGGGTGCCGAGGCCGCGCGCGCCTCGAAAGCCGAGAAGGCGCCGTGGACCATGCTCGCCAAGGACGTGGTCGCCAAGGACGGCGATACGTTCACCGCGGGCGGGGTCACGGTGCGCCTCCTCGAGACGCCCGGCCACACGTTCGGCACCGCGTCGTACGTGTTCGACGTGATGGATGGCAAGACCGTCGAGCGCGCCGTGACCGTCGGCGGCCTGGGCCTCAACGCGATCAAGGACGCGAGCCAGGTCGAGGCGTACCTCGCCAGCGTGACGAAGCTGCGGGCGCTGATCTCGTCGGCGGAGCATCCGGTGCGCGTCCACCTCACGACGCATCCGTTCTCCAACGGGCTGGTCGAGGCAGCCGCCCGTCTCGCCACCAGGAAGCCGGGCGAGCCGCACCCGCTCGTCGACCAGGCGGGCATCCTCAAGCAACTCGACGGCCTCGAGGCGGCCGCGAAGGAACGCCTGGAGATCGAGCGCGCCAAGAAGTAGTCGCGAACGAGCGCCTTGAACTCCGGCGCGCCCCGCGGTAGCCATGGTCATGGCACAGACCGTCCTCTACGGCGCGATGGAGACCGAGGTTGCCGGCGCGGCGGCGGATCATGACCGGCTGTGGATCCCGCTCGACGATCTCGAGCGATCGACGGGCTGGACGGCGAAGCCCGAGGGGCTGTGCCGAGGAGAGGTCTGCGTGCCCGTGCCCGCGGCGCGCAAGGCCGACTGGATCGACGGAGACGCGCGCCGGCTCGACTTCGCGGCGTTCGCCGCCCACCTCGGCCACGCCGTGGCGCGCGACGCCGAGCGCGGGATCTGGGCGTTCGGCCCGCCCGCCGAGCGCGGCATGTCGAGCGCGTCGGGGCCCGTCGCCGCCCCCGAGTTCCGGCTCCCCGATCTCGACGGAAACCTCCACTCGCTGTCCGATTACCGGGGGAAGAAGGTCCTGCTCTACTGCTGGTCCTCCTGGTGAGGCTGCCGCTTTGACCTGCCGGTCTGGCAGGGCTTCTACGCCGAGCACCAGGATCGCGGCTTCGTCGTGATCGCCGTTGCGTTCGACGCGGGCGGGCCACCCGCCGTCCGCGACTTCATCCGCCCGCCGCAGCTCGTGGCGCCGATGTTCCAGTTCATGGGCTGGAACCCCGCGCTCGCCGAGAAGGCCGCGGTCCCGACGTATCCGTGCCTCATCGACGAGCACCACACGCTCGGCGAGCTGTTCGGGATCGTCAACGTCCCGACCACGGTGTGGATCGACGAGGAAGGCCTGATCGTGCGCCCGCCCGAGGTCCCGGGCGCGACCGATGCGTTTCGCTCGATGAACCTTGCGACCCGCGAGGTGCCCAAGGAGCGGTCGGCGGACGGCAGGGTCCGGCGCCAGGTCTACGTCGATGCGGTGCGCGACTGGATCGAGCGGGGCCCGGCCAGCGAGCACGTGCTCGCCCCCGACGAAGTCCGGCGCCGCACGCGCGGGGTCGACCCGAACGCGTCGCTCGCGGCGGCCCACTTCCGCCTCGGCGTCTGGCTCGCGCAGCACGGCGAGCGCGACGCCGGCCAGCGCGCCTTCGAGACCGCCGTTGGCCTGGAACCCGAGAGCTGGAGGTTCCGCCGGCAAAAGATCGTCCTCTCCGATCCCGCGCTCACCGGCCAGCTCGCCGCGACGCCGGAGTTCTGGCAGGCCGTCCAGTCCCTCGGCGACCGCTACTACTACCCGCCCACCGAGATGGCGGGCATGCCCAAGCCGCTGCCTCCCCGCTGAGCGCCGGCCGGCCCGCAACGCGGTCGCTTCGTTCCGGCCCCCTGGCGATCCGGATCCGCGCCGAGGGCTATTACGGCAAGCTCGACGGGCATCGGCTTGGGGTCCCGCTGGTCTTCGAGCACCGCAACCTCCGGGCGTAGCCACCGCGCCGTACTATCCTGTCCACGACCGCGAAACAGCCATGGCGATCATCCTGCACATCACGACCGTCGCCGACTGGGGCGCGGCCCGGCTCGCCGGCAGCTACCGGCCCGCATCGCTCGCACTCGAGGGCTTCATCCACTGCTCGACTCCGGCGCAGGTGATCGGCAGCGCCAACAAGTTCTTCCGCGGCCGCACCGACCTCCTCCTCCTGTGCATCGACGAGGCCCGGGTCGCCGCCGACATCCGCTACGAGCTGCCGCTCGCGATCGACGGCGTTCCGGATCCGCGGGCCGGCGAACGGTTCCCCCACGTCTACGGCCCGCTCGCGATCGACGCCGTGGTCCGCGTGGTGCCGCTGCCGTGCGATCGCGACGGCGGCTTCACGTTGCCGGCCGCCGCGGCCGACTGACGCAGCCCACCGGCGGCTCCCTTGCTGCACATCCTGGTGCTCGAGCGCGTGCCTGGGGGCCGCGCATCGGTTCGACTCAGTCCGCGTCAGCCCGCGTCAGCCCGCGTCAGCCCGCGTCAGCCCGCATCCGTCCAGCTCAGTCCGCGTCCGTCCACCTCAGTCCGCGTCATCGCGCCCACCACGCTCACTCGCGGGCAGCGACCACTGCGCGACGAAGCGCTCGCCCGCCGGCCCGCACGCGATCTCGGTCCACTCGAACAGCCGTGCCATCGCGCGAAGGATCTGCAGGCCGCCGTAGGTGTCGCCTGGGCCGGCGGGCGCCGCTGGATCGATCGTGTTCTCGACGAGCAGCGTCAGCTCCTTGCGGACGCGATCGCAGCTGATCCGCACGCATGGCCGGGTCGCCGGCCGGCCGTGCCGGACCGCGTTGGTGACGAGCTCGCCGACGAACAACCCGAACCCGCCGCGCACCGGGCAGGTCACGACGTAGTCCGCGGGCCAGTCGATCGCGACCTCGAGCACGGCGCCGTGGCCGAGCCCCGCCAGCGTTCCGTTGTCCCAGTGCAGCCGGGCACGCAGGGCGCGATCGCGCCGCGCCGCCTCGAACACCGAGGACAGCCGCGCGAGGGTCGCGCTCGCCTGCACGCCGTCGATCACGCTCTCGCGGGGCAGCGGCGGCACGGCGTCCCAGTGGTCGAGCAGCCACGCCGTCACGGTGAGGCGGCGCTCGAGGTACTCGGAGAGCCAGGCGGCAAACGCGCGCGGATCGCCGGCCGCCGCATCGCTCTGACCACCGGTCTTATCACCGGCCCGATCACCGGCCTTTTCACCGGCCGTTTCGCCGGCCCGATCACCGACCCGATCCGGCGTGCGCAGCAGGTGCTCGAGCACGCGCGCCAGCGCATCCACGCCGTGCGACAATAGCCCCGCGAGCCGTCGCCGCTCCTCGCGGTGCGCCTCGGCGGCCAGATCGGCCGCGAGGATGCCCAGATCGGCCTCGCGATCGAGCACGAACACCACGCCCAGCCGGTGACGCTCGTCGGCGGCGAGCGCCTCGATCGGCGCGGTCACCGCCACCGATCGAACGACCGCGTAGCGCTCGACCGTCTGACCATCGTCGTCGCGAATCGCGACCGGCACGCCGTACGCGCGGCGCGGCGCGGGTGTCGCCACCTGCATGCGCTGGTAATGCGCGCGCGCCCGGGCGTCCGGCCAGACCAGCTCGGCAAACCGCGACCCGGCGCGGACGCCGATCGCCTCGGCCGCGCGATTGGACGACACGATGACATCGGTGTTGGGATCGACGACGACCAGCGGCACCTGCATGGTGTCGAGCAGGTTCTGCTTCTCGGCGAACGCGCGCTCCGCCTTGCGGCGCTCGGCGTCGGCGCGCCGGCGATTCGCTTCAAAGCCGGCGAACAGGAGCGCGAGCACCCCCACCAGGAGCGCCACGGGCACGACCGGGAACGCCGGCGACGTCTCGGGAAACAACATCAGTAACCACGTGCGATCGGAGACCTGAAACGCCGCCACCGCGCCGGTCGCTTCGACGATGCCGTGACGAAGCGGCGACGCATCGTCCGCCCCAGGTCCCCCAGGTCCCCCAGGTCCCCCAGATCCTCCCGGTCCCTCAGGTCCCCCAGGCACGGCTGTTCTGGCCAGCGCGGTGAGCGCGGTGCGCAGCGGGCCCGGCGTGTCAAGCGCGAGCGCGGCGGCGAACGCCGTCCACGATGCCGCCCTCGGATCCTCCAGATCGATCGCCGCGCCGATCACCGGCGGCGCGACGCCCCTCGCGAGCGCGCGCCAGTCGATCTCGAACGCCAGGTCGAGCGCCAGCACGCCATGCCGCCCGTCGGGTGTCGCAAACGGGACGAGGATGGTCGAGACCAGGCCCCGACCGCCGACGTCGAGGTAGAACCCGGAGTACGCCGCCTGCGGCTGGGCCGCCGCCGGATCGAAGGCGAAGAAGAATTCTTCGGGCGCGAAGGCCGGATGCCCCGGGCGGCCGCTCAGCAGCGCGAGCTCGTGCGCCGCGGCGTCGGGCTTTTGGCGATCGGGCCAGGGCACCGACACCAGCGTGCCGTCCTCCGACACCGCGTACAGCCGCACCGGCCGGGGCGCGCGATCGCCCGGCACCAGCGGCAACGGCGCGGCCGCGATCGCGCGATCGATCGCCCCCACGGCCTGTACGAGCGGCGCGGCCACGCGCCCGACGAACGCATCCGACGGCGCCCGCTCGGCGTCGGTCCCCGGCTTCCGGCGCGTGACGATCACCGGTCGGTCGCCGACCTCGAACACGTGCTGCTCGCGCAACGACGCGTGCGCGGCGGGCGCGCCGCTTCCCAGGCCCGGTCCGGCGAGCGGGGCATCGCTACTGCCCGAACCGGTGAGCGGGACATCACGATTGCTACCCGGGCCGCCCGGCGCCGCATCCATGGCCGTGCGCATCACCGCGAGCAGCGGCGCGAGCGACGCCGGCACCCGATCACCGCTCGCGGCGAAGCTGGCGTAGCGGGGCACCCGCGCGCCGTCGCCCTCACGCCGGCCGAAGCGATCCAGCTCGAGGCGCAGCCACGCCATCGCCCCCGGCGCATCGGTCGGCCGCAGCGGCGTCCTCTCGGCCACCAGGTCGAACACGGCCTCCGCGCGGCCGTCGCCCGATCGCTCCTGCCACGCCGTCCAGATCGAGCGGGCGGTGAACGCGGCGAGGCCCACGAACACGACCACACCGGCGTAAAGCACACCGACCCCGCGGCGAAGCGATACAGTGGAGCGCATGACGTGGCTCGACGCGCCGGTCGAACGGAGGCCGCTCGTCGTCGTGGAAGACCACTTCTACCACACCGCCGAGCTCATCGGCGCCCTCGCCGGCTCGCGGCCCGACCTCATCGCGCAGATCACCGCGATCGCGCTCGATCGCGCCGGCCCCGACACCGACGCCGCCGTCGCCGACTGCCGCCGGCAGTACCCCGCCCTGCACGTCGTCGCACCCGTCGCCGCGCCGGTCGCCAAGCAGGCCGACATCGAGCGCCTGACCGCCGCCGACACCCGAGACGCCGCCGCCTGCGCACGCCTCATCGCCCGGCACCTGCGGCCCGGCGGACTCCTCGTGCAGGACGTCCAGCTCACCACCCTGCCGTTCGTGCCGGCCGATCGCTGGTGGGAATCGATCTACCTCGCCGCGACGGTGCGCGGTCTCTACGCCGATCGCCCGCCGCAGGTCCGCTTCCTCTCCAACAAGCGCGGCTACGCGGCGACGTTCGGACGCGACCTCGTCGAAGCCGGCTTCGATCCGCGCGACGTCATGGACAAGGCCGAGCTCGAGACCAGCGCCGTCCCGACGATCATTCGCTATCTCGACACCGCATTCCCCATGACCCTCGCAATCGCGCTCGCCGCGGGCGACCGCACCACCTACCGCGCCGCCTCCCACGACGCCGAGCGCCGCGAGCTGGCGAGCCGGCTCGATCTGCTCCTGTGGGTCGATCCGCACGGCTGGGAGCTCAGCGGCCGCCTCGTCGATCTCGACCGCTCGGCGCGCGGCCTGCCTCTGCGCGCGGCGAGCCACGAAGCCGCATCGTGGCGTGCGCTCCTCACCGACCGGCTCCAGCGCGGCGACGGCCTGCCGGTCATCGCCGTCGGCGAGCGCGTCGGCCCCCGCGGCGTCGACCGGGCCGAAGCCACCAACCTCGCCGCGCGCCACGTCCACACCTTGCGCAGCCGCCTGCGCGACGCCGGGGCGATCATCACCGCGCGGCACGCCTACCGCTTGCGCGACGACCTCGACATCGGCGTCTGCCAGCCCACGACCGCCTGACGTCGCCGCACGCTGCCGCGTAGCCACGAGCACGCCGGCGTCGTGGTCCTCCAGCCGATCCGGCCGCTATCCCGTGGCCTTGCCGGCGAGATCGCTGCCGGGGTCGAGACACAACAGGCGGACCCGCCCGGTCGCGCACGTTCGCCCCTCCTCGTTGGTCACCACCGCCTGCCAGACCTGCGACTTTCGCCCGCGAGTCACCGGCGTCGCCGTGACCCGCAGCGTCCCGCCGCGCACCGCGGTGATGAACGACGTCGCGTTCTCGAGCCCGACCACCGATTGGCCGCGCGCGAGCGCCACCACCGCCGCGCCGGTCGAGCACGCCGCCTCGATGATCCCGGTATGCACGCCACCGTGCACGATCCCGTAGGGTTGCAGGTGCTGCTCGGCGATCACGACCTCTCCGATCACCTCGTCCGTGGTCACCTTCGTGAACCGGAGCCCCATCGCCGTGTTCCAGCCCCCGAGGCGTGCGTTGAGCGTCGTGCTGAAATCCGCTGGCTCGGTCATGGCTCAACGTGCCCGACGATCCGCGCGCTCGCAAGGCCTCGTTGAGGCGATGGATCAGGAGAAGCACAAGGGCAGACGGGACCGCGACGACGACCGCGAGGCGCCCCTACATGACGATCACCATCGCGACAACTGCACCGCTGTGGTGGCGTCCTTGTGCCACTGACCGGCCCGCAGGGCTCACGCTGCGCGCAGCATCGGCTGCATCGATGAACGGAGGCTCTACCAGTACCGCCGGAACCACCATGAGGTGTCGGCTTCGCGGTAGCCATCGGCCCCCGACCAGCTCCGGCAGCCGAAATCATGTCCGCGGTCCGGACAAATATGTCCGCAGTCCGGACAATTCGAACACGGAAGCATAGGATGCTCGCGTGTGCTGGCATGGCCTTGATCACCTCCGCGTGCACGCATGACGCGACACCCCCACGATGCCTTGTTCAAGGCGGCGTTCGAAGCGCTGGGCGGCGCCGCCGCGCTGCTGCGCGAGCTCTTGCCGCCCGCCGTCCGGCACGCGGTCGTGTGGAAGACGCTGGATCACGAGCGGGGCTCGTTCGTCGACGTCAGGCTCGCCGATCAGCACAGCGATCTGGTGTTCTCGGCCCAGCTGCGAACCGGCGCGCCCGCGCTGGTGTTTTTTCTCCTGGAACACCAGAGTACCAGCGATCCGCAGATGCCCCGGCGGACGCTGGCGTATCAGAGCCGGATCTGGGACCGCTTTGTCAAGGAGCGCCCCGGGGCGCGGCTCGCGCCGGTCATCGCGGTGCTCGTCAGCCATGCCCCCGGCGGCTGGACGGCCGCGCGAGCCTTCGAGGAGCTGTTCGATCCGGACGTGCTGGCGCTCGCCGGCCTGGCCCCGCTGGTGCCGCGCTGCGCGATGATCGTCGAGGATCTGATGCAGCGGTCCAACGCGGCCCTGGCGGCGCGTCCCCTGGGCGTGTTCCAGAAGCTCGCGCTGTGGCTGCTACGCGACGCTCGAGATCCGGCGGGCCTGCTCGACAGCTTCGATGTCTGGATTCCGGCGATGCTCGCGCTCCGACGAACCAGGTCCGGTCGCGACCACTTCGCGATGCTGATCACCTACATGTTCCAGGTCATCGACCCCATGAACCAGGAGGCACTTCATGTCAAGATCCGGCAGTTGGGCCCACGCAGCGAGAAGATTGCCATGACCATCGCCGAACAGCTCCACAAGCAAGGTCGCAAGAAGGGCCTCGAGGAAGGCATCAAGAAGGGTCTCAAGCGGGGCCTCAGGAAAGGCCGCCAGGAAGGCCGCCAGGAAGGCCGCCAGGAAGGCCGTATAGATACGTTACGCAGCCTGCTCGCCTTCAAGTTCCGCACCCTCAGCGCCAAGGACGAGGCTCGCCTGCAAGCCGCGACCCCGGAAGCCATCGACCGCTACCTCCAGCGCCTGCTGACCGCCGAGTCGCTCGCCGAGGTGTTCGAGGATTGACCTGTCCTCGGATCCACCGCCAGCGCCTGCTGACCGCCGAGTCGCTCGCCGAGGTGTTCGAGGATTGACCTCGCTGGTGTCCTCGGATCCACCGCTGCGCGACCCTGTCGGACTTTGCCTCTAGCGGCTCGTGGCCTTGATCTGGCCATCAACCTGGAGAATGAATGGATCACTGAGGCCACGTCAGGCGACGCGAGCGATCACAACGTTCGCGAAGAACCGAATTCATCAGAATCGAAATCAGAACACAATCCGAATCACATCTTTAAAGCATCTCGCACTCTGTTGCCGCCGATTCGAATTACAACATCATGCAGGCTTGCACTTCAGTTCTTTCTTGACGAGGCACTCCAGCGAGAGCCACAATAGCGAACACAGCTACCATCTCGAGCCATCAATCAACAGGACTCTCTCACATGACATTTCGATTCACACGCCGCATGTTACCACCGCTTGTAGGGCTCGCCGTTGTTCTTGGAGTAGCCTGCAGCGAGGTCGTGACGGGCGGCGACGACCCCAACATCAGTGAGACTGCAGATCCTGTAACCAGCAGCTGCAGCACGAGCATATCGTGCAAGAACGGAAGCGCGAGTTGCAGCGCAAGCGGCTCCGGCGCTACCTGCGGAAGCGCCTTCTTGGCTGGCAAGGAATGCAAGGACGGTTCGGGCGGTTCGGGCGACGACATCATCTGTTGCACCGCAGGGGGCTCAGCAATTACTTGCAATGCCGACGACAGCTCCTGCACGGCTAGCTGCCAGCGCTGATCGGGATCCGACGAGGCGCCGGGCGACGACAGCCCTCCAAACGGCTCGGTCCGAAAACAACTCGGTCGAGTTCGCTGCCAGGCACGATCGCAGGCAAGTCTCGACCGGACGCTCCGCCGACGATGGTGGATAAGACCGTCGACTTGATCGCGAACCCGAGGTACCGTGACGGTGCGTGCAATCGGTCGCTCTCCTTGTGCTGGCACTCTCGGCGAGTTGCTCCTTGCTCCCGAAGGACAACCCTTACCCGAGCTACGTGATCTCTCCCGGTGTGAAGATCGCCTACACGTTTGGTCCGCGCGGCGGCTTGACCTATGGTGGTGAGATCACGGCGCCGATCAGGCATGGCAACGACCTGCACGCGATCGTCGCGATCGGCCCAACGCTCGACCTGGCGTGGTCATCACGCGGGACGTTCGTGATGACCGCGGGTGTGGAGACCGTGTCGTGGTTTGTCGGCGTCGATTCGGGCATCGCGTGGGTCCGCGATCGCAACGGGGATCATGTTGGCCTCGCGATCTCGCCGTGGGCAAGCGCGATCTGGGCAGTTGCTCAGTACACGCACATCTACGTGAAGGGCGAGAGCGGGCTGGACGAGGCAGCCGTGTACGGCAAGCTCCCGCTGTGCTTTGCGTGCGCGAGCAGCGGTGACGGCGATAGCTTGTTTGGGCACCACGATCATCATCATTGAAAGCACCTATGACTCGAGGCGCAACGCGAACACTGCATCCCACACTTGTCGCCAAGGCACGGCAGGAGCGCTCGACGTGGACGTCGTAGTGATCGGCGCCGGGATGGCGGGCCTCATGGCAGCCACGGTGCTCTCGGAGTCCTGTGACCGCGTCGTCGTGTTCGATCGCGACGAGCTCGACAAAGGATCCTCGCCCCGTCGCTGCATTCCGCAGGGCCACCACATCCACCTGCTGCTGACCACGGGCTTCCGAGCGCTCAACGATCTATTCCCTGGCTTCGACGCCGAGCTCCTGGCCGCGGGCGCGCTCCGCTTCGAGGTCGGACAGGAGCTCCGATTCAGGCGGCGCGGCGGGCTCAAGCAGGCGTTCGACGGCGACCTTTCGACCGTCGCGGTCTCCCGGCCCACGCTCGAGGCGCTGGTGCGTCGTCGCGTCGCGGCGCTGCCCAACGTGCAGATCCGGGAGCGCTCCACGGTCGCACGGCTGCACGTGGAGGGCGCGCGCGTCAGCGCCGTGGAGCTCGAGAGCGGCGAGCGGCACCCCGCGGCCCTGGTCATCGAGGCCGCCGGGCGCGGCTCTCGGGTCTCGCAGTGGCTCGTCGAGCTCGGCTGGCCTTCCCCGCGCTCGACGCAGATCGGGCTCGGGCTGGCCTATGCGTCGCGCTTCGTCCGGCTCGCTGACGATCCGGCGCGCCGCTGGAAGATGCTGTACGTGGGACCGGGGGCTGACACCTGGACGCGCGGCGGGGCGATCATGCAGGTCGAGGGGGATCGGGCGATCGTGACCCTCGCCGGCTATTGCCGCGATCACCCGCCGCTCGATGACGAGGGATTCGATGCATTCGCCACCTCGCTCGGCCCCGAGTTCCACGCAACCCTGCGCGCCGCCGAGCCGCTGACCAAGGCGTATCGCTTCAACGTTCCCACGATGCAGCGTCACCACTTCGAAGCCCAGCGCAAGCACCTCGTCGGGTTGCTCGCGGTGGGGGATTCGCTTTGCATGCTGGATCCTGCCTACGGCCAGGGCATGAGCGTGGCGGCGGAGGAGGTCAGGCTCCTGCGCGCGCTGCTCCGGCGCGGGACGCCGTTCGATCTGCTGGCGCGGCCGTTCTACCGGGGCGCGAAGTCCATCATCGACCGCGCCTGGATACCGACCTTGATCGAGAACTTTCGCCGCCCCGGCATCGAGGGTAAACGGCCGTTCGGGCTGGGCATACTCCAGTGGTACGCCGGCCACGTCATGGAGCTGGCAGGGCGATATCCCCATGTCCACCGCGCGCTCGAGGAGACCTTGCAGATGACCCGGGGGATACCAGGGCTGTTGCGGCCATCCGTGCTGGGAGCCGTCCTGGCGCGTGCAGCCGGCATCCTCCGGTGACCGGCGGGCCGCACCGCACCACGCGCACCACGCCACGGCTCGCCGGATCCACGGATCATCTGCGCGATGGCGGGAACAAGCGCGGAAAGAACCTGCCGGTCCGCCTGGTATACTCGCGATACTGGGCCTCGAGCTCGCTGTCGGCGAACTTCTGCTCTTCCATGAGCGCAGACTCGCGGTAGACCACGAACATGAACATGGACGTCAGGAGCAGCAACGGCGACAGTAGCGCGACGGGCGCGGCCACGAAGCCGAGCGTATAGGCGGTGTAGAATGGGTGCCGGATGTACCGGTAGGGCCCCGCCTCGATCAGCACCCGCGGGACGTCCTTGCTATAGGCGAACGTCAGCCGATCCTGGCGAACGGTGTAAATGGTCCACCAGAACAGGGACAGCGATCCGAGATAGAGCGCGAGGGCCCCGGCGAGCGCCCGCGCATCGAGGTGCTGCCGCCAGACGCCGTGGTAAGCGAGCAGCCCCAGATGAAACAGGGCGATGCAGGTGCCTACCTCGGTGATGAGGTACATCGGCAAGGTCTTCCGGGCCGGCTTGGTGAAGTAGAAGCGGATCCCGACGCCGAAGCTCAGAAAACACGCGAGCCCCACGATGACGGTCGTCCACGAGAGGGCGGTCATCCGGTCATCCCCGCTCAGGCATCCGACCGGCTCGGGGAACCGTGACCAGGTTCGGCTCGAGCTGATCGATCGTCTCGGGGCGCTCCATGTGACTGTACCGAAGGATGCCTGTACCACGTGGATGACTGCTCACGTCGATCTCGTTGCGCGCACCGCTGGGCCTGGTCGTCAAGAACACGACAAAGCGCCCGTCGCCATCTCTCACGTCATCGTCGATCGCCATGGATGGCAACGGCATCGAGAACCGATCATACACGCTGATCCCGAAGAACTTGCAGGGCGGGAGCACGCCTTCGATGGCCAGATCGGTGTCCCGGCAGTCGTAGAAAAAGATGAAGCCGGTATTGGCGGGGTTCTGGGCGAACCTCGGATCTCGGTTCACGTGGGCGCGGCGATTGACGAGCTCCTCCCGTGTCTTTGCCCCCGTGTACTTGAGCGCGCTCTCGTCGACCATGCGAGCGTTGCTCCGGGCGACCGACTCTTGTAGCGCGAGCAGCAGGGCGACGATGGCGATCATCACCACCACGAGGTTGAAGGCCAAGATCATGAGCGCCTCCGCAGGGGGCCCCGCCGGGGCAAGATGGACGACACGCCGGGGATGACCCGCGCCGGCACGACGAGCTCATCTCCCCACCAGATCTCGGGATAATGGATATCGACGCCATCCTGAAAGACATAGTGGCGCAGAGCAAGCAGCCCATGCCGGACGCCCTCGGGGTCGAAGCGATTGCCGGCACTCGACGCCTCGTGACTGATGATGATCTCGTACGTGCCATCCGCCTCGCAGCGCAGCTGCTCGACATCGAGGCTGGGCGGGGCCGTGTTCAGTTCGCCTCGCAGGTGCTCCGGGAAGTAGAGCGTGAGGTTGGCGTGCCGGCAGCTCACGAGCTTGCTACGGATCTTCACCGGTCGCCCAGGGGCGATGTGCACATAGCAGAAGAAGTTCCAGTCCCCTCCATAGGGGGTCATGGGGAACGGGCCCATCCGCTGGGCCAGCAAGCGAGGGATCCGATCCGGGTTGGGCGCGGGCTGGGTCGAGACCCACCGCGGTCGCGGCGTCAGCGGCGGCGCCGGATCGTTGCCCCGGATGCGACGAAATCGCAGGAGGGTGAAGATCTGGCCGCGGCGCTGATACACAGCCCCCAGGATGACCAGGGCGAGCACCACCGCGGCGAGATCGACCAGGATCCAGCGGGCAGCGGTCACGTGGCACGACTCTTCCCCGGTGGCTCGTACCCCCAGCGACGCACCTCCTTGCCCCAGCGTTCCTCGACGCGTGAAATGACCTCCTCGTCGAGGCGATGGGCGTTCTTGCGGTAGCCCCGCTGCTGGTTCACGTAGGCCTCGAAGCGTGGTCGCACCGCCTGAAAACCAGGCAGCCTCAAGCCCGCGTACACCGACTCGAGGGTCTCGAGCGGCTTTTGCTCGAGCTCCTCGAAGCGGACCTCGACCAGGTTCCCCGGAGGGATCTGCGCGCGCTCGGCCTCGAATCGGTCCATGACGTGGGTGTAGATATCGAGCACGGTCTCCTCGATCTCGGTTCGCGAGACGCGGTGGAACGCCCTCCCCTCCATGAGCTTTTCATGGAGCACGACCGTCGACGGGAAGACCATGTACGGATTGCGATAGATGTGGACAAAGCGGGCGTCCGGATAGAGCTCGAGCAGCGCCGCCACGCGCCCGGTGTTCGCCGGGTTCTTCAGCAGCAGCGGGCGCCCACCGCCCGCGATGGACGCCTTGGTGACGACCCGACGATAGGCGCTCTGCCAGCTGCGCCGGGCGGATACGTGTGCGGTCCCGTCCACGTGCTCGAACAGCACGGTCTCCCGGAGATAGCGCTCCAGATGGCGCGGAAACCAGATCCCGTTGATGATGCCTACGTCATCGACGCACGCGATGGCGAACTCTTCCTCGGCAGGGAGGTCGACCCCGAGGGCCATCTCGTCCATCGGCCGCGTCTTCGGGAGCGCCAGCTCCAGCAGGCGACGATGGAGGCGCAGGTTCAGGAGCGCATAATTCTGGAAGTAGACCTGGAAGTAGGTGAGCACCGCGAAGGCCGGATCCTGCGACATCAAGTTGTGCAGATGCGTCGTCCCGGTGCGCCAGTGGCCCAGGATGAACACCGGTGGGCTCGGCAGCCGATGCTCGCGGATCCGGCGCCCGTACAAGACCTGCTCGAGCGCGGCGAACGGAACGCCGGCGAGCGAGAGCAGGAACACGCGCAGCGCCCGCCCGCGGTACCCGGGGTCGACGCCGCGGCGCCTGAACATCCGCAGCAGGGTAAGCGGGTGCGCGCCGACCAGCGGGTGCCCCATCACATCTTCAAAGACTCGCTTGACGGTCACGGTACTCCTTGACGATCGAGCGCGCTCACGTGGCCGGGATGACCCAATCCCAGATCGGAGCCCAGGCCTTGGCCGCCTTGCTGCCGAACAGGCCGTCGTGGCCGATCTTGTTCAGGCCGAAATCCCCTGGGGACGCCCAGATCGCCTCGCGCTCGGCGTTCGGGAACATCTCCAGGAAGATCGGCACAGTTCGCTCGTTGGCGATCGGATCGTCGCGATACGCGAAGCTGCGGATCGGCGCCGTGATCTTGTCGTAAAATTGCGGCTCGTTCGGCCCGCCGGCCAGCAAGGCCGCGTCGCACTTCGGTGACAGGCACCACCGCTTCCACTCGCGGAACAGCTTCTGGTTGAGCGGCTCGCCCTGCCATGGGCCGCCCTTCGGCACGTAGCCGAACAGCGTCAGGCACATTGGACCATGCACGTGCCACATGAAGCGCTCCATCATTCGAAACGACAGTGGCTTCAGCTTTATGTAGGCCCACCCCACGCAGATGAAGGCATGGCGGGTGATCAGGTGATAATTGTCCGCGAGCCCGGTGATCCACCCACCCGCGCTGTGGCCGACGGCCGCCATCTTGAGATCGGGGTGGAGGCGATGGAGGTGGTCGATGGCCGCGGGCATATCCAGCCGACCCCAGTCGGAGAAATCGGCGAGATCTTTGCGGAGGTCAGGGCCCGCCGAGCCGCCCTGCGCCCGGTAGTCGTAGAGCAGCACAGCGGCGCCCCGCGCGGCGCCCTCGCGAGCAAACTTTAGATAACGCTCCTTGCGAATCGCCACACCCGCCGATACCACCACGGAGATGTGCGGCCGTTCGGGCTCCAGGAGGAGCCCCGACAGTATGCGGCCATCCTTGGCCTCGATCTGGATCGTCTGCTCACGCACATCCATGGTCTCTCCTGCTCAGGGCACCGACCATATCTCAAGGGGTGAAGATCGTCCAGCGCAGGGCAGATCCAACGGGGAGGTGAGCTTCATGTGCGGGCCATCGCCGGAGCCGTAGAGCACGCGGTCGGATCGTCGAGCGCGGCACCAGGCGCCAGGCGCCAGGCCCAAACCGGTCCCAGACCAGCGGCTCCCGCTTGAACGCCGCGCAACATCGGGCAACGCGCTCGCAATACATGTTCACGAGCGATGCACTATCGTGTCTGGAACGAGCCGATGTCGAACCCCGTGGCCGCACGATCCCGATCTCCGGGCTCCCATCCGATCCGCTCGGGCGCGCGGCTCGCGCTTGTCGCGTTGCTCGCCCTGGTCGGCTGCGCGAGCCACTACGAATATACCTTCCACCTCACCGAGCCTGGCGTCCGCCCGGCGGCTTCGCCCGGCGAGCCGGAGATGCTGGAAGATGCGGACGTCAAGGCCGAGCTCCTCGTCGACGGGGTGGCCGAGGCCGTCCTGCTCGACGTGACCAACAAGACCGACCAGGTCCTCCAGGTCGAGTGGGCCGAGATCTCGATCACGCGCCCGGATGGCACCGGGACGAGCCTGCGTCCCGATGTCGATCTCGGCTGGCTTCCGCCCGGCGCGACGCTGGCGGCGAGGCTGTTTCCGATCGCGCTTCCCCATTCCGGACGCGCGGCCCTCGCCAATCAAGGTCGACGTTTCCAGTTGAACGTGCCCGTGATCGTCCGCCGCGAGCCGAAAGTCTATCACTTCACCCTCACCGCGCACGTGCGCGAGCGCTAGGAGCCCCGATGCGTCTGCGACTCCAGGCCTTGGTCTTGGTGATGGCCGGGTGCGCCGGTCAGTTTCCACTCCCCATGACGGCCAACGAGCTCGTCCACTACGATTCCGGGCCGGCCCTGATTGCCTATCTTGGCCAGCCCGATGCCAGTCCGACGGTGTGCGACCTGCGCGCGCGGGGACCGCATCTGCCGGCCGTAACGCCCGAGATCCGCCTGGCGCTGGTGGACGGGCTCGCCGGGGGCGCGCTCGCACCGGGGCTGTGGCGCCGCTGCGTCGACCTGGCGCTCACAGGTCTCCCCCCCGAGCAGGTCCGCACGCTGTTCGACGACGTGATGCGCGCGTACGCCGGGATGTTGAAGGACTCCGACCTCCAGGGCGACCCCGCGCTCGCGGAGCGCGTCGCGACCGTGCAGCGCCTGTACCTCGAGCGCCGCCCCGGCTTCGAGGGCCACCCGGCGATCTTGGCGCCGATCTTCGACGAGCTGCGCGCGGCGCTGGCCAAGCACGAGCTGGCGCCGGTCGCGCGGAGCTTCGCCGGAGATCTGATCGCCAGCGTCGACATCGAGCACGGCACCTGGCAAGGCCATCCGGTGGACGTCGCGATGATGGACACGCTCGCCGCGGCGGGTAACGAGATGACGCTGAGACGGTTTGCCGAGCGGCTCCCTCGGGCCGACCTCCGGCAAGAGGCGAGCCGGCGCATCGTCCGGATCCACATCGCGCTGTCCGCCTTCGACGAGGTGCGCGACGCCGCTGCCACCGTCGAGGAAGCCGTCGTCCGGGACGGGCACAACCGCGTCGTGCTCGACGACCACCCGCTCGTGCACGCCTGGTATGACGAGCGGACCGCGACGATCCGCAACGTCCTCGTGCGCCAGCACGTCTGGAACCAGACCGCGACGCTCCTCGGGTACAGCCAGCAGCGCCCCACGCTCTCGGTGCTCCCCGAGCTGTCGTTTCGAGGCACCCTCTGGGCAGAGCTGCAGGCGATCTCGCGCCCGGTGACGCTGTGCAGTGCCAAGCGGGCGCTCGATCCGACCCCCTGCATCGACGTAACTGACGTATCGCTCGACAACCCGTTCATGTACCTCGACCGGGGCTCCGCGTTCCATTTAAGTGACAACGTCACCGAGGACGAGATCGCTCCGTGGGCCTCGCGCAACGACTTCACGCTGCCCGTCGGTCTCGGCGGCCAGCCCGCCGTGTCGCTCCGGTGGGGGCTCGCTTACGAGCGGCCCGACGACCTCGATTTCACCGGCTCGGACCGCGGCCCCGATCTCGACGTTCGCGTCGATCATCCCAACGCCAACCGCTACGTCTTCACCGTGAACAGCCCCCAGCGCAGCTACGTCGCCGTGGTCGAGGCGGCGGACCTCCGCGGCTTCCACGTGGCGAGCCGGGGAGCGCCAGGCGCCTCGGGTAGCAATGGAAGCTCGGGCTCCAACGGGGCGAGCGGCGGAGAATGCAGCAACGGTGGAACCGGCGGCGATGGCGGCCCCGGCGGCGATGGCGGCCCCGGCGGCGACGGCGGCAACCTCCGCGTCGTGATCGCGTGTGGCACTGGCCCCTGCGACGTCGACCTGCTCGAGCGGGTCATCTTCAGCGCCGGCGGCCCGGGCGGCTCCGGCGGTTCGGGCGGCTCCGGCGGTTCGGGCGGCTCCGGCGGTTCGGCGCGTTCGCCAACGAGCCACGTCGACAGCGACGGCAACACCGTCGTCGATGACCCCGGCTGCTCCGCCGGAACGTCCGGAAGCGCGGGCTCGAGCGGCGCCAATGGTTCCGATGGCAGCCCCGGCCGTCCCGGCCACGTGAGCGTCAGCGTCGTTCGCTGAGCAATTTCGAGGATCGTCACATCGCGTCGATTCCGGCGTCGAGCAACGGCGAGGTCGGCCGCGCGAGCCTGGACCGGCATTCGCCCGTCGGTTGGGTCGCCCCACAGACCTCCGGTCACCTTCGCCGGGCCGGGGCGCGCCGCGAAGGTGGCGGCATAGACCCGCACGCCACGCGTTTCTTAGCGTGGAGACATGAGCATCTTCGCCACCAAGCCCGTCGATCGTCTGCTCGCCGCATCCCAGGCGGACCATGGCCTGCGCCGCGCGCTCGGCCCCCTGCACCTGATCGCGCTCGGCATCGGCGCGATCATCGGCACCGGCATCTTCGTCCTGAGCGGCCAGGCCGCCGCCGCCAACGCCGGTCCGGCGATCGTACTGTCGATGGTGATCGCCGGCGCGACGAGCGCGCTCGCGGCCCTGTGCTACGCCGAGTTCGCCGCCGCGGTCCCCGTCGCCGGCTCCGCCTATACCTACGCCTATGCGACCCTCGGCGAGCTGGTCGCGTGGATCATCGGCTGGGACCTGATCCTCGAGTACGCCCTCGGCTCCGCGACCGTCGCGGTCGGCTGGTCCGGCAACGTGGTCAGCCTGCTCGCGGATCTCGGCATCCACCTGCCGGCGGCGATCAGCGCGGCGCCCGGGACCATCGTACCGACGGCCGACGGCCACACCGTCACCGCCGTGTTCAACCTGCCGGCCGTGCTCATCACGGCGCTCGTCACCTGGCTGCTCGTCCGTGGCGTCAAGGAATCGGCGACCGTGAACAGCATCATCGTGTTCGTCAAGGTCGCGATCATCTTGCTCGTGATCGGCACGGGCCTGGCGTTCATCCACCCGGCGCACTACACGCCGTTCATTCCGCCGAATACCGGCGTGTTCGGCGAGTTCGGCTGGTCGGGCGTCATCCGCGGCGCCGCGGTCATCTTCTTCGCCTACATCGGCTTCGACGCGGTCTCGACCTCCGCGCAGGAGGCCCGCAACCCGCAGCGCGACATGCCCCGCGGCATCCTCGGCTCCCTGGTGATCTGCACGATCCTCTACATCGCGGTCTCCGCCGTGATGGTCGGCCTCGTGCACTATCGCGATCTCGGCGGCCCCGCACCGATGGCCGTCGCCGTCGATGCCGCGCGCGCCGCCGCCGCCGGCAGCCCGTGGAGCGGCGTCATGCACGCGATGTCGCTGCTCGTCAAAATCGGCATCGTCGCGGGCCTGAGCTCGACGATGGTCGTCCAGATGATGGCGCAGCCGCGGATCTTCATGGCGATGGCGCAGGACGGCCTCCTGCCCGCCTGGGCCGGCCGCGTCCACCCGCGCTATCGCACCCCGCACGTCGCCACGCTTGTCACCGGCGCGATCGTCGCACTCGCGAGTGGCTTCACGCCGATCGCCGTCCTGGGCCAGCTGGTCAGCATCGGCACGCTGTTCGCCTTTGTCATCGTCTCGCTCGGCGTGCTCGTGCTGCGGCGGCGCGCGCCCGGCCTGGCACGCCCGTTCCGCACCCCCTGGGTGCCGGTCGTGCCGATCATGTCGGCCATCGTCTCGCTCGCGCTCATGGCGAGCTTGCCCGGCGCGACCTGGGCGCGGCTGCTCATCTGGATGGCGATCGGATGCGTGCTGTACTTCACCTACGGCGTCCGGCGGAGCCGGCTCGCCAGCGCCACGAGCGGCGGCGACACCTGAGCCGCCGGCGACGCAACCCACCGCGCTGATCGAGCAGCGATCACTTCTTGGCCGGCGCCGGTAGCGTCCTGGCGTGGCACGGCGCGGTCTGGTGCGAGGCCTCGCGCAATGCGTCGCAGACCTCCTGGCTCGGGCCGCAGTGCGCCTTGCCGCCGACCGCGAAGCACATCGCGCTGGCGACCTCGTGACACTCGCTGAGATCGTGGCGGCTCTCGAGCAGCGACGAACGGAATGCTTCGCAGTCGCCGCGCGTCGGCTTGCAGATCCCGACGTCGGAGGACCGCGAGTCGGTGCACCACCACATCGGGACTGGAGGGCTGGTCGGCCGCGGCGGCGGGGGTGGCTCGGGGGCGACGCGCCGGGTCTGGCAGGCGGTCGCGCGATCCTGCACGCTGCCGCGCAGGGTCTCGCAGATCTCGGACGACGGTGCACAGTGCGGCGCCCCGGCGAGCCCGAAGCACACGACGCTGTACGCGGCGCTGCACGGCGCGAGATCGTGGACCTGCGCGAGCATCGTGGCGCGGAACTCCTCGCAGCGCTCCTTCTCGGGCCGGCAGGTGCCGACGGAGACCCGGTGCGATCCGGTGCAATACCACGGGGTCTTGCCGTCGCCGGGGAGCCGCAGCTCGGCGGCCTCGGCGGCGGGCGGTGGTGCGGGAGTCGTGGTCACCTTGGGCTGGGTCGGGGCCGGCGCGGCCGGCTTGGTCGGGGCCGGCACGGCCGGCTTGGTCGGGGCCGCGGCCGATTGGGTCGGAGGCGGCGTGCCGGGCTTGGTCGGAGGCGGCGTGCCGGGCTTGGTCGGGGGCGTGACCGGCCTGGTAGTCACCGACGTCGCTCCGAGCTGGGGCACCTCGATCGACTTGGTGTCGCCCTCGTTGGCGATCACGACCGAGGTCGACCACTCCGGGACGCCGGCCGCGCGGGCGACGATCTTGTAGGTGCCGCCGTCGATCGGTAGTGCCTGGTTCCACATCACGGCGTCGAGCACGTCGTTGCCACGGCGGATCTCGAGCCCGGTCGGCCGCCGATCGGCGGGCACGACGATCGAAAGCGTCGAGAGCCGCGGCTCGAGCTTGGTCGCGTGGCTGATCGCGACCTGGTGGAGCTGCTTGCCGTCTGCGTCGGTCGACGCGCGGGTGTCGCGCTCGGCATCGAGGAACAACCCCCATGCGGTGGCGAGCTGGCCGTTCTTCTCGCGGCAGTTGGCCAGGTTGAGCAACGTCGAGATCGTGGGCTCGAGCTTCTGGCTGGCGTCGAACGACGCGCACGCCTCGGCGATCTTGCCCTGCGACAGGAGCCGCTTGGCGTTGCGGAACATGATCTCGGCCTGGGCGCCGGCGGGCTGGGCGCGGGCCGGCGCCGCGAAGGCGGCGGCCACCGCAAGCGTTGCGAGCGATCGGAGCAGCATGGTCAGCGACTCTACACGGGTCCTAGCGGTCGATCGGGATCCCGTTCTCGTCGAGCTGGATCCCCTTGCGCGATCTCGGCTTGGCCGGCTGTGGCGCCGGGTTGGTCGCGGGCTTGGCCTTGGCAGGTTCGGTGCCCCGGTGTGCGGCCGGGCTAGCGGGCAGCTCGCTCGCAGCGTCCGGCGAAGCCGCCGCGGCAATTTGCAGCTACCGGCGAAGGCGCCTCGAGGAGTCGACACGTACGCTGCGCCTCGGACCGTCGTGATTACCGTCATCGACGCGTGCCATGTGCGCGAGAACGGCACGCGGGTCAACGAGCGGTTGCACGTGGCGGCGGCCCTCGATCGCGCGGTGAGCCGCGCACCGCTGGCTACGCCGGCCGCGCTTCGATGATGCTCATCAGGGCGCGGGTCGGGACGATCTGGGTCACCGCGAAGCCCGCCCGCGCGAGCAGCCCGCGATACTGGTCCTCTGTCCGCTCTGCGCCCAGCCCCAGTACGAACATGTTGAGGTTGGACATGGCGCCGTCGAACAGCAGGGGGCGCGCGGCATCGATCTCGCGCGACGGCAGCACGATCTGGATGATGTGGACCCGCCCCCGCCCGGCCATCGCCTGACGACAGTTGCGCAAGAGATGCACGCTGGCTTCATCGTCGTGGTCCATCAGGATGCGCGAGAGCAGGTAGAGATCGCCGCCCGCCGGCAGCGCGGCGAAGAAGTCTCCCGCGATCAGCTCGCAACGCTCGGCAACGCCGGTGGCGTGGATCCGTGGTTTCGCCCGCTCGATCACGGCCGGCGTATCGAACAGCACGCCGCGCATCGTGGGGTAGCGATGCAAGAGGCTGGTGAGCAGCTTGCCATAACCGCCGCCGACATCGACGATCCGCTCCACGGACGCAAAGTCGTAGGCAGCCAGCACGGCGTCGACGATGACGGCGGTGACCTCCCCCATCGTCTGATTGAAATTCGCACCTTCCACGGGGTGCCGGTCCAGGTAGTCATAAAACGACTCGCCGACCGCGCCTTCGAAGGCGGGGGCACCGCTGCGCACGCTGGTCAAGAGTTGATCCCACGCCGCCTGGTAGTACTCGGCACTCTCCATCAGCGCCCACGAGCGCAGCCCCTGCGGCGCATCGCCGCGCAGGCACGCGCCCACGGGAGTCAGCGCAAATTGCCCCGGCGCGGTCGCGGTCACGAGATCGATACTGGCGAGCGCACAGAGCAGCCGATGCAACGCCGCTGTATCGGCCCCCACGGCAGCGGCCAGGGCGGTGACGCTGCGTGGCGTCTCATCCATCGCATCGGCCAGCCCCAGCTGGGCGGCCACGGTGATGATCCGCGTCACCCGATGCCCGAACAGCAGCTGGCGCAAGGCCAGCGCCGGCGGAAGCTGGCTGGCTGGTTGCCAGGCGGCGCGTTCCGGATTTTGCCCATCCCTATTGGAGATCTTCGATCGGCATCCGGGGCCATGGGGGATCATGGATTTCAGCATGCGCTCGGTAATTCAAGCGCGATGCCATCGCGAACGGCGTCAACCTGCGGATAATCCAGCGGCCGGGTGTCACGTCGAGGCGTGACAGGCCGCCGCCATGCAATCACTCGCGTCTTGTGCCAGAACACCCGCCGGCATGGGGTGATCGATCAGCGAGAGCGGCCGCGCGCGTCGACCGGCCAGATCGCCTCGAGCGTATCACCGGCGAACACATGATAGCTGTCGTACAGGTTCACCGTGGGATCGCAGTGCGGCACGGCGAGGCGCACGCGGTCGCCGAGCCGCCACACGTGCTTGAACGCCGGATCGACGATCGCCCCGTACTCGTCGCCCATGAAGTGATAGACCGAGCCCGCCGGGGCGCCCGCGAGGATGACCGGGGGGCCACCGTCGGTGGCGAGCGCCTTGAACCCCGCATCGATCGTCGCCATGCCGGCCGTGTTGCAGCTTATCACGCTGGCATCGACGAACAGCGCGTACTCGTACGGCGTGGTTCCGTCTCCGGTCAGATCGACTTCCGTATACTGTCGATCCATGAACACGTACGAGCCTACTTGCCATTCTGTGAGCAGGCCAATCGCACCATCGATCCGATGGGTGCCCGTCCCGGCCCCCGTCACGATCTCGGGAGCCGCCTGGTGCTCCGAGAGTAGCTCGACGACCGTCTTCAGATAAGCCATACGGTCGCGAATCGCCGCCTCCCGCTCCGAGAATTTCGCCATGTGCTGGTGCACCCCGCAGTACATCTGCACCCCGCGATAGGCCAGCCGGTCGAGGCCGCGGATGCAGATCGCGAGCTCCAGCGCCGCCGCGGCCGAGGCCACGCCCGTGCGGCGCATCCCCGGATCGATGTCGACGAGCACGCCGAGCGGCCGATCGGTCGCCGCCGCCAGCGCGGCCGCGTTCTCGGGGTGATCGACGATGACGATCAGCCCCTCGCTCCTGCGATTGAGCTCCACCAGACGGAGGATCCCCGGCTGCGAGACGACCGGTGACGTGAGCAGGATATTGGCGATCCCGCCATCGGCGAGCACCTCGGCCTCGCCCAGCTTGGCGCAACACAGGCCGATCGCTCCCGCCGCGATCTGGCGCTTGGCGATCTCGACGCTCTTGTGGGTCTTGGCGTGCGGACGCACGGCGACCTGGTGCGCACGCGCGTACGCCGCCATGCGCGCGATGTTGCGATCGAGCGCCTCGCGGTCGACGATCAAGGCCGGGGTATTCAGCTGCTCGCGAGCCCCGGCGTGGCCAACGAGCGAACCATGCAGTTGTAGATCGTTACTCATACATTCCCCGGCTCAACCGGACAGCCGGTCGAGCGCATTGCGCGTGACGCGTTCGACGAGCGGGTCGCCGCCCGCCAGGCCGAACACCCAGTCCGTCGAGCCGCACGAGACGACCGTGCCGCCGGCGCGATACGTGCCGAGCACGGCGTTGCCGTGGGCGAGCTTCTGGCAGCTCTCGGGCGAGTCGTCGCCGAGCAGCGCGAGCGCCAGATCCTGCAACTCCCCTCGCTTGCGCGTCGCCGCCAGGATCGCCGGGTAGTCGTTGCCGTGCTCGTCGACGGACCAGATGTGCGCGGGCGCGGTGGCCAGCACCTCGAAGCCCGGCGGACAGCCATCCTCGCCGGTCGGCACCGGCAGCCCGTCGACGAGCGTGATCGCGCATCCGTCGCATTCGTAGCCGACCGCGCCGTGCTCGGCGCCGAGCACGTCCCCGTAGCGCAGATCGGTGCCCTCGAACAGCCAGTGCCGCGGCCGCCAGACCGTGTAGCCCCCGGCGCCGCGCGGCACGCCGCCGGCGATCCGGTGATAGCCGCCGCGCGTGAACGTGAGCCCGGTGAGCTTGGTCTCCGGCCGGCCGATCCGCGGATCGGACCAGAACGACGTGAGCAGGCGCGCCTCCTTGACCGGATCCTGACCCCGGGCCAGCCCCTTGTAGCTGACCATCGTCGCGCCGGCATCCTCGAGGCGGACCTGCCAGAAGCACGTATTGCCCGACAGGAACATCGCATTGCCACCGCGCGCGATGTGCGCCTCGACGGTGTCTCGCATCCCGCTCGACCAGTACTCGTCGTGCCCGACCGAGAGATAGAGCCGCCGGCCGTCGAACAGCTCCGGCCGCTGCTCGAGATCGGCGTTGGTCGCGTAGTCGAGCACGTAGCCCGCGCGCTCCGCCCAGGCGATGAACTGGCCGTCGAACGAGGCGAAGCCCGCCGAGCCACACCACGGGGTCACTCGCTGGGAGGTCACATAGAGGCCGTAGCCGACCATGTTCAGATCCGGCGCGCGTTCCCGATTGGTATTGCGATGGCGCAGCGGCTCGGGCCGATCGATGAGGCCATGGGAGAACGGCCGCAGGAACGAGACCTGCGTCGCGCCGGTGTAGAGGTTCGAGCCGCCCCAGTCGTTGTAGGCATTCCACGTGTTCGTCGCCAGGGCCAAGAGCGGCCGGGTACGCGGTGCATCTTGCGGCGCGCGCAGCACGAAGCCGGCGCAGCGCTCGACACAGGTCCCGTCCGTGTGCCGGGCGCGCATCCGCACCTCGTAGAAGCCGCTGCGCCAATCGCTCCCGACCGGGATGCTCGCCGACTCCGGATAGCCCGCGCCGCGAGCGAACGCCTGCGGTGGCACCGCGTGGGGCTCCGCGACCAGCGCGGCGGCGCGATGCACGACCTCGCGGGTGGCCCCGATCCGCGCGACCTCGACGTCGAACACCAGCGCGCCGCTCGCCGGCTCGACCGCGCCGAAGGCCAGGCGCCTCGTCGCACCCGCGTGCAGGGCGACGCGCTCACCGGGAGCGACGGAGATGGGGACGCAATACCCCTCGACGGCATCTTCGCTGGCCATGGCCGGAGTATGAGGCTTCACCGCGACGCGCGACACGGTCTGACCGCTTTCCTTCCAGGTCTCACGTTATCGTCGGCCGCGATGACCGTCACCTATCGGGTCCCCGGCGCGATCTTCACCGAGCGAGAGCACACCGTCCCTCTGCGTCACGGTGCGCCCGACGGCCCCACGCTCACCGTGTTCACCCGCGAGGTCGCCGCGCCGGACGGAGCCGCGCGCCCGTACCTCGTGTTCCTCCAGGGTGGGCCGGGCTTCGAGGCCACGCGGCCGACGAGCCCACCGTCGGGCTGGATGAAGCGCGCCCTCGCCGACTACCGCGTGCTGCTCCTCGATCAGCGCGGGACCGGGCGCTCGAGCCCCGTCGGCAACCACCTCCCCGGCGAGACACCTCACGCGCAGGCCGAGTACCTCACCCAGTTTCGCGCCGACGCGATCGTGCGCGACGCCGAGCTGATCCGCCGGGAGCTCGGCGTCGACCGCTGGAGCGTCCTCGGCCAGAGCTTCGGCGGCTTCGCGGCGATGACCTATCTCTCGATCGCGCCCGACGGCTTACGCGAGGCCTTCATCACCGGCGGCCTGTCGCCGATCGGCCGCCCGGTCGACGACATCTACCGCGCGACCTACGTGCGGCTCGTCGAGAAGAACCGTGCGTACTTCGAGCGCTACCCCGGCGATCGCGCCCGCGCGCGCAAGGTCATGCACCGGCTCGACGCCGAAGATGTCCGGCTGCCGTCGGGCGACCGCCTCACCGCCCGGCGGTTCCGGCAGCTCGGGCTCTGGCTCGGCGACAGCGCCGGCTTCGAGCACCTGCACCACGTGCTGGAGCTGCCGTTCGGCTCGGCCGCGTTCCTCCACGACGTCGAAGGCGCGGTGCGCTTCGCGCGCAACCCGATCTACGCGACGCTCCACGAGTCGTCGTACGCCGACGGTGTGCCGACCCGGTGGTCGGCGGCGCGGCTCCTGCCCGACGAGCTGATCGCCGAAGGCTACTTCACGGCCGAGCACGTGTTCCCCTGGATGTGGGAAGACTACGCGGCGCTGCGGCCGCACGCCGCGGCGGCCGAGCTGCTCGCCGGCCAGGCGTGGCCACGGCTCTACGATGCCGAGCAACTCCGTCGCAACGAGGTCCCCGTCGCGGCCACCATCTACGTCAACGACCTCTACGTCGAGCGCGGCTTTGCCGAGGAGACGGCGGCGGCCATCCGCGGCCTGCGCCCCTGGATCACCAACGAGCTCGAGCACAACGGCCTGCGCGCCGACGGCGAGCGCGTGCTCGGCCGCCTGATCGACCTGACCCGCGGGAACGCGTGATCGACCCAGATCCCTCGTCAGGGTGACTGTCCCGACCGGCAAAGCTCGCGGTCGCCGATCTTTCTAGCGCGCCTCGCCTCCTCATCCCCGGTGGGACGCGCCCCGCCATGCTCCGGATACCTTGTGGATGCGCCGGATCGCCTCGCGCAGGATGTCCGTCGACGACGCGAACGAGAACCGGACAAAGTCCGTGCCCGACGCACCGAAAGCGGATCCCGGGATGGCCGCGACGCCGGCCTCCTCCAGCATGATCCGGCAGACCTCTTCGGCGCTGGCTCCCGTCCCGGCGACGTTGACCCAGGCATAGAACGCGCCCTCGGGCGGCGCACAGCGAAACCCGGCGACCTGATTCAGGTCATGCGTGACCTGATCGCGCCGGCGATGAAACTCGGCCACCATGCGCGGCGTCGCCTGCTCGCGATCGCGCAGCGCTTCCATGGCGGCGACCTGCGTGAACTCGGCGACGCAGGTATACGAGTTGACCGCCAGCATGTCGAGCGCCGCCACCAGCGGCGGCGGCGCCACCGTGTAGCCGAGCCGCCAGCCCGTCATCGCAAAGCTCTTCGAGAACCCATCGATGACGAGCGTGCGCTCCGGCAGGCCCGGATAGGACCGCATCGAGCGGAAGCCCTCGCGGTAGACGATGCGCGCGTAGATCTCGTCGGACAGGACGTACAGATCATGCTCGACGGCCAGCTCCGCGAGGCGGCGCTGTACCGCGTCGGTGTACACCGTGCCGGTGGGGTTGCCCGGCGAGTTCGTGATCAAGACCTTGGTGCGCGGCGTGATCCGGGCGGCGACTTGGTCCGGATCCGGCTGCAGCCCGTGACGCTCCGAGAGCTCGAACGCAACAGGAACGCCACCCAGCCCGCGGGTGATCGACGGATAGCCGGGGAACCCCGGCTCGGGATACAGCACTTCGTCTCCGGGCTCGACGAGCGCCATCAGGGCGAAGAACAGGGCGATCTTGCAGCCGGGCGCGATCACGATCTGATCGCCGGAGACCTCCAGCCCGCGCGTGCGGGCGAGGTAGTGCGCCAGCTCCTCGCGCAACGCCGGCAGCCCCTGCACGGCGCAGTAGCGGTCGCGCCCTTCGGTGACCGCTGCCCGCAGCGCCTCGATCACCGGCGCCGCTGGGTGGAAGTCGGGTTCGCCGAGCTCCAGGTGAATGATCGAACGCCCCTGGCGCTCCAGCTCCTTGGCCCGCGCAAACACCGACAGCGCGCCCTCGCCCCTCAGCGCTGCGATCCGAGCGGCAACCGGCTTCATGGCTCATCCTATGCTGGCGGCGTCGACGTCACCAGGCTGTACCATCCTCACCATCCGAGCGAAGAGGCGCTGAGGTAGAACGCGTGTGGTTGACCGTCCGCGTCGACCGTCATCGGGGTCACCTGCACGTCATCGCCGGTCACGGTGAACACGGTGAACGTGTTGACGTCGTGCTCGACCATGTGCTGACTTCGATCTCGAACCAGCTCGAAGCGACCGCCGTTGGGCATCGTGCAGCTCAGCGGGCCGCTCGCGCCATGACGCTCGCATGCGGCGCGCCGTTGCGCCGCCCTGGACGGCGGGAAGACGTAGAACCCCGATGCGCAGCCCACCGTCACCTGGCGCAGCGGGTCACCCGAGCGCAGCGTGAAGGTCTCGTCCCACGTGACGTGCTCGTGACCGGCGACGTAGAAGTCCGCGCGGCCGTGCTCGAGGATCGGGCCCATGCGGTCGACGAACTGCTGGGCCGGACGGCGGATCACCGAGAACAGCGGGACATGGCCGAACACGAAGCGAAGCCGGGCGCTCGCGGCCGCGGCGAGATCGTTGATCAGCCAACCGGAGACGTCGCGGTCGATCGCCTGGTCGACGATATTTGCGAGCGCGAAGTGCACGCCGTCGACGTCGAGGCTGTAGCTGTAGGGGGCTCGTGCAACGCCCCACCCCGTGTCGCGGTTGAGCCTGAACGGCGCCGCCCAGCGCTCGAGGTCGCCGAACGCTTGCTCGTAGCCTTCGCGCTGCCAGCTCAGGTACGTGTCGTGATTACCGGCGATCGGCAGGACCGCGATCCCGGCGTCGTGCAGCGGCTCGAGCGCATCGGTGACCGCAGCCCACCACGCCTTGACCCGACCGCGTCGGTGATCCACTTTGTCAGCCCCGTTCGTGTGGTCTCCCGTGACGATCACGAGCCGCACGTGCATCGCGATCAGCGCCTGGATCGTCTGGTCGACCAGCTCCGCCCGCGGGTTGGGGAGGTGCAGGTCGGAGAGCACGGCGAAGCTCCACGGCTCGGGTGTACTCGGGCCGACGACGAGGCTCGCCATCGACTCGCGCGCAGCGAGCGTCGTCACGCTCGGCTCCATCGCCAGCAGCGCCTGGTCGTCATCGGTGTCGCCCGCGTTGCCGGTGGGGTCGGTGAGGTCGGCGGGGTCGATCTGCTCGTAGGCGCACCCCGCGCTCGAGACCATCGCGAGCGAACCTGAGACCAACACCGCAGCCAGGCGCATGTTGATAGACGCGGCGCGGGCCCGCACTATTTCGAGCGCTCCGGCTCGGTCATGCACGCCGGAGCAGGTCGCGATGCCCCCGCACGCGGAGAACGGCGCCGAAACGACCATCGCCGCGGTCAGGCTCCGCGGCGACAGCCGGCGCACGAGGATGGATGACTCGGCGCGGTGAACGTTGATGAACGCCGAGCTAGGGCTGCTGCTGCGCCGGCTGGCGGCGCTGCTGCGGGCGTGGGCGCTGGCCGCGGAGCTGGCGCACGGTCGTGGTGTTGTCGGGTAGCTCGCCGAGGCGGGCCTTGACCGCGCCCTTGGAGCCGTCCTGGTGGACGATCTGGAGCTCGACGGTGGAACCCGGCTTGATCATCGCGATCGTGTTCTTCATGACGTCGCTGGTCTTGACCTCCGTGCCGTTGAGCGCGACGACGACGTCGTTCTCGGCCAGGCCGGCCTTCGACGCCGGGCCGTCGGGCTCGATCGCCGCGACGAGCACCCCGTGCTGGGCGCGAAGGTTGCGCTCCTTCGCGAGCAGCGGCGTGAGCGTCGCGATGTTGACCCCGAGGTAGCCGCGCGAGACCTTACCGTCCTTGATCAGCTGCTCCATGATCGGGCGCGCCATGTTGGTCGGGATCGCGAACCCGATGCCGGCGTAGCCGCCGCTCTTGGACGCGATCGCCGTGTTGATGCCGATCAGCTCGCCCTTGAGGTTGACCAGCGCGCCGCCGGAGTTGCCGGGGTTGATCGCCGCGTCGGTCTGGATGAAGTCCTCGTACTCCTCGATGCCCATCCCGCCGCGGCCCTTCGCCGACACGATCCCCATCGTCACCGACTTGCCGACGCCGAACGGATCGCCGATCGCGAGCACGACGTCGCCGAGCCGCAGCGACGACGAATCGCCGAACGTGAGCGGCTTGAGCGTGGGGACGTTGCCCTTGAGCTGGATCACCGCGAGATCCGCCCTCGGGTCGACGCCGACGACCTTGGCCTCGTAGTCATTGCCGTCCTGGAGCGTGACCCGGATGTCGTCCGCGTCCTTGACGACGTGGGCGTTGGTCAGGATCCGGCCGCTCGCCGTGATGATCACGCCGGAGCCCTTGCTCATGGCCTTGCGATCACCGGGGTCGCCGTAGCCGGGTGAGAACGGATCGGAGAAGAACGGATCGAAGCTCGCCGGACCAGCCTCGATCATATGAGAGGTGGAGATGTTCACGACGCTGTCGACCACGCGCTCGGCAACGTCGGGGATCGAGCCATCGGTCAGCACCGACGGCGTCGCGTGGGCCGGCGTCGCGCCCGAGCGCAAGGCGGCGCCCGTACCGACGAGACCAACAACCGCGGCTGCAGCCAGGAGATTACGCAAGGCAGTCATCTTTTTCCTCGGGTGGCGACCGGACGAGCACGGTCACCTGATGGGTGGACGGTGGTTACGAAGCTTCGACCAGTCTATGGGTTGCCTCTATTCCGCGAGCCACCCATCCGATCGGCTGGGTCGCGAGCCCGCTGGCGGAGAACTTCGGGTCGCGACCGTCGATCCCTGAAGCCCTGCCGAAGCCTACAGGGGCCGGTGGTCCGATACCGGGTCAAGCTGGCAGGCCTCCCAAAGCTCCAGATCAAGGAGATCTCGAGCACATCTTAACGCATTGCGTTATTAAATTGGCAGCGGCTAACATTAATTTGGTTGGACCATTGCGTCGGCTCTGAAGAGGGTGTTTCTTGTCCCAGTGCTAATTTTGAGACAGTGATTCCTAAGAAACAACCGGATCAGAAGTTCAGTGTATGCCTTTTGATCCTGTTGGGCGCTGTCATCGCGTAATCCCCGTCACAACGCGGGGTGATCTGGGACTGAAACGGCGAGCTTGGTCCATGTGGGCTGCCGCCGGTGGTTTTTTGCTCTCAAACGGAGAATCTGATGAAGCGTCTTTGGTTACTGGTAGCGATCGGCCTCGCAGGGATGGCGGGATGCAGCTCGGATGCACCCACGCCCACCCCCAGCGACAACGATGATGTGCAGCTGTCACCCGGCGTGATGGCTCAGATGGAGTCGCTGATCGCCGAGAAAGCGGCGCGCTCGCCGGCCCAGCGCAAGGTTTCATCGGCCCTGCTCTACGCCAGGAGCGGCCGGTTCGACGCGGCGCTCGCGACCAAGGATCCGTCGAAGCAGATCACGAGCCTGAGCCAGGTCGACGACAAGGGCCGCGTCCTGGTCGACGTCAAGGCCCAGATGTCCGCGCTGAACGGCCGCATCGAGGCGCTCGGCGGCACGATCGTCGACGCCGGCGCCGGGCACGCGCGCGCGTGGCTCAGCCTCGACCACCTGGAAGATCTCGCCGCGGAGTCCGCGGTCAAGACGATCCGCCCCGCGCTCCAGGCGATGACCTGGCGCACCGACAAGCCGGGCAATAACCCCAAGTATCGGACCGGTAGCCGTGCCGAGCGCGTCGCCGCGGTGCAGGCGGCGCAAGCGGGGTGGCTCACCTCGAGCGCGTCGCGGGGCGGCGAGCCCCCGAACGCCGGGGCCAGCGGCGGGGCCGTCAACGGGGGCTCGAAGACCTCCGAAGGCGACAAGGCGCACGCCGCGGACCGCGCGCGCAAGTTCTTCGGCGTCGATGGCACCGGCGTCTCGATCGGCGTCCTGTCGGACAGCGACGACTTGAAGGAGCAGGCCATCGCCAGCGGCGACCTGCCGGCCAGTACGATGACGGTCCCCGGCCAGGACGGCCGCCCCGGTACGGGCGAAGGCACCGCCATGATGGAGATCGTCCACGACGTGGCGCCCGGCGCGAACCTGTTGTTCGCGACGGCGTTCATCAGCCCGGAGAGCTTCGCGGACAACATCCGCCGCCTCCGCTTCGAGTTCCATTGCGACGTCATCGTCGACGACATCATCTACTTCTTCGAGTCGCCGTACGAAGACGACATCATCGCCCAGGCGGTGGATGACGTGACGGCCGATGGCGCGATGTACTTCTCGTCGGCGGGCAACGGCGGCAACTTCGACGACGGCACCTCGGGCACGTGGGAAGGCGACTTCAAGCCGGCCGGCGCGCTCGCGACCCTGCCGTCCGGCTACACCGTGCACTCGTTCGGCACGGGCGTCATCGCCAACCGGATCGAAGTGGGCGGCGGTCCGCTCATCCTGCACTGGGCGGATCCCAGCAGCCTCGATCACCCGGCGTCGACCAACGACTACGATCTGTTCGTGCTCGACAACGACCTCCGCAACGTCCTGGTCGCCGCCACCGATATCCAGGACGGCTCCAACATCCCGTTCGAGTTCCTGGGCTTCAACCTCCCGGCCGGCGTCCGCGTCGTCATCGCCGCCAACCCGGGCGCCGAACCGCGCGCCCTGCGCACCGTGATCTTCAACGGCGAGCTTGCCCTCAGCACGCCCGGCGCGGCGTTCGGTCACAACTCCACGGCGGACGGCTACGGCCTCGCGGCGATCGATGCGGCCGAGGCCGGCGGCGGCGAGTTCACCGGCGGCCCGACCACGCCGGTCGAGGTGTTCAGCTCGGACGGACCGCGCCGGATCTTCTTCGATCGGGACAATCACCCGATCGACCCGGCCCACCCCGGCGCGACGTTCGCGAGCCGCGGCGGGGTCGCCCGCGCCAAGCCCGACGTCGCCGCCGCCGACGGCGTCACCACGACGCTGCCTGCCGGATCGGGGCTCAACCCGTTCTTCGGCACGTCGGCCGCCGCCCCCCACGCCGGCGCGATCGCCGGCCTCGTCAAGTCCGCGCTTCCGACCACGACCCCGGCCAAGGTCCGCACGGCGATCGTCGCCGGCGCGATCGACATCGAGGCGACGGGCGCCGACCGCAACACCGGCCGCGGCATCATCTCGGCGTTCAACACCCTGCTGAAGGCGGGCGCCAAGCCCGCGGTGTTCCTCACCGAGGGTACCGTGACCATCCGCGCGCTCGGCACCGACGCCCTCCTGCCCGGCGGCACCGCGCAGGCCTTGGTCCAGCTCGTCAACCAGGGCGGCGCCGCCGCCACGGCCGTGTCGGCGACCCTGACCTCGACCTCTCCCGACGTGGTCATCCTCGAGGAGGACTCGACGTACCCGAACATCGCCCCCAGCGGCGGATCGGGGACCAACACCGCGGCGTTCGCGTTCTTCGTCAGCCCGACCGTGCCGTGCGGCGCGCAGCTTCCGTTCACGTTGACCGTGAACTACACCGGCAACGGCCCGCACCCGGTCACGTTCAACTTCGTGGCGCAGACCGGCCGCGCGAGCGGCACCGCCACGCACATCGCCTACGCCGGCCCGGTGGTCGCGATTCCGGACGCCGACCCCAACGGCGTCGACCTGCCGATCACCGTCAGCGGGTTCGTCGGGCCGGTCTCCAAGCTCGTGTTCAACATCGATGGCACGAGCTGCAACGCCGATAGCGCCTCGACCACCGTCGGCGTCGACCACACGTGGGTCGGCGATCTGACGTTCAAGCTGACCTCGCCGAGCAACCGCTCGTCGACGCTGATCGACGCCGCGGGCGGCACGGCCGACAGCGGTCACAATTTCTGCAAGACCCAGCTCGACGATGCCGCGCCGAGCTCGATCCAGGACATCGCGATCGGTCAGGCCCCGTTCAGCGGAGCGTTCTCGCCGCTGCAACCGAGCTCGGTGTTTACCGGCGGCATCGCTAACGGCACGTGGACCCTCCACGTCACCGACAATACCTTCCTCGATACCGGCCACGTCCGCGCGTTCTCGCTCGATCTGACCGGCTTCAGCTGCGCTCCGTGATCCCGTAGCTCCACGGTGAGTTGCCGCGCATGGCCTCGGGTCGTGCGCGGCTTTGTAGTTTCGGCCAGCTGAATCTGGGGAGTGCCGCTTTTCTGATGCGCACGCGCGCGCGTAGCCGGCCTACCTCGTGATCCTACCGATCAGCCTCGCCACGACCTTCCTCAGGAAGGCCGCGGGATGTTCGAGCGCAGACCTTGGACTAGCTATTAGCTAGTGCGGCGCCGGGCTCGGCGTCAGCGGAACGGGTGACGGCTTGCCATTCGAACCGCCGGCCGGGGCCATGCCGCCGTGCGGGTTCGCCGGCGGTGCCGGCGGCGCGCCGCCGTGCGGGTTCGCCGGTGCCGGTGGCGCACCGCCGTGCGGGTTCGCCGGCGGCGTCGTACCGCCCGTGAACGGATTGCCCTTCGGGGGCTCCATCATATGCTCACCGAACACCGTCGCGATGTCCTGCTCGGTGCGCTGCGCGGCGTCGCGGCGAACGATCGCCAGGACCCGCGTCTTCTCGGTCTTGATCAGGTACTCGGTCTCGCCCTTCGGCGGGTTCGCCGGATCGAACTCGGTGTTCGGCGGCAACTCACCTGGCTTCTCGTGCTTGAACAGCTGGAGGGTGCCGAGCTTGTCGCCGCGCCCATCCTTGTAGGTGAGCTTCAGGATCAGCGTCAGATCCGCGACCTTGATCTCCGGCTTGAACTCGGTCGGGCGCAGGTTGTTGGTGTTGTCGATGAAGTTCGCGACGGTCTGATCCGGCTTCTTGGTCACCGGATCGCCCCACGTCTTGAGCTGTTGACCCTCGGTATCGCCGGCCTGGACTCGCGTGTAGGCCTTCGACTTGCCGTCGCCCTCGATCGTGACCGACTCGATCCTCGTGGCCTCGAAGCCACGCGGATCGAGGAGGTGCAAGCTCGACTCGCCGATCTCGAGGCTCGAGATCAGGTCCTTCGAGAAGATGTAGGCCCGCTTCGACTGCTGATCGACCACGTAGCGATCGCTCCCACCGTACACCGAGCCACCGATGAGGAACTTCCTCGTACCGTCCTTGAAGGTCACGGTCACCGTGGTCTTGGCGTCGTTCAGCTTGTAGTCCTTCTGCTGCTCCTCGGTGGGTGTGCCGAGATCTCGCAGCGCGTGCGCCTGGACGTAGCTCCTGATGAGCGCGTCCCCCGTCTCGCCGAGCGGAAACTCGTGCGTCTTGCGAATCTCTTGTTCCGCCACGGCCGGCGGTGTTGCCGCGCTGCCGCTGCCTGCCGCGCTGCCGCTGCCTGCCGCGCTACCGCTGCCTTCCGCCGGCTTGGGCGGCTCGGCCGGCTTCACCTCGGGCGGCTTGGGCTTCTTCTCGATCGTCGTCTCGGTTCCCCACCAGTACGCGTCGCTACCCTGACCGAGCCGTTCGACCTTGGAGATCTTCTTGTCGGTCTGGAGCTCGATCGAGACCAGATCGGCCTCGCTCTTTTCCCACAAGACGATCGTGCCGAGGTCCGGCTTGACGGTCCTGTCGCGGGTCCACGTTCGATAGCCGTACACGAGCATCACGACGAGCAATACGCCGTGGATCAGGGCGCCTTTCATAGCGTCACCTCAGCCTTCTTGGAGCCTCGACGCCGCCGGGCCGAGGTCCCGACGAGTCCGAGCGTCAATACGATGATGGGCGCGCCGATGATCATCAGCGTGAACCACACCACGTCTTCGTTCTTGGTGTGCTGGATGGGCTTATCATCCTCGGAGACCACATCGCCCACGATCGCCTCCTCGCCGCCGAGCCACTTCACCGAATCGTCGAGCAGCGTTTGCGACGCGAGCACGGAGACCAGCTGCCCCATCTGGTTCCGGCCGAACAGATCGATGAACAGGTCGGCATCCGCGAACAGGAGGGCGCGGTAGCCGTCCTTGTCGCCGCGCTTGGGGCCTTCGACCGCCGCCGCGATGTTCCACTTCTGCTTCTTCTCGGGGTTTGGCCCGGTGGCGTCGAACGTGTAGTTGTCGTTGTAATCCATGAAGCTGCTCTCCATGGATCGGATCGTGATCGTCTTCTTGGGCGCGTCCTCGGGCTTGCCCGTGTAGGGCAGGTCGTCGAACGCGCCGGCATCGAGCAGGCGCAGCCCCTGGTCGGTGGCCAGCCGCGACAGCGAACCCGTCGAGGCGTGCGCCGAGAACTGGTTCGTGGCCGTGAACCGGCGATCGGCGATCCCGCCGCGCCCGCGGAGGACGATCTGCTCGTCGGTCAGGTGGCCCGGCATCATCTTGAACGCGAACTTGCCTTCGAGCGGCCCCATCGACGTATCACCCGTCGGGTCGAGCACGAGCATCAGGTGCCCGCCGCGGTCGAGGTACCGCACGAGCGTGCTCCACTCGTCGGGCTGGAGCGGCACGGTGGGCGCGAACACGATCACCAGGGTCGCGTCGTCCGGCACCTCCTTGGCGAGATCCATGACGCCGAGGTTCTTGATCTCGTAGTTGAGATCGCCGAGCCGCTTCTTGAACTGCGTCGTCTGACGCTCGCCGATGCGGCCCTTGAACTCGGCCGGGATCGATTCGGGATCGTTGACCTCGCCGTGGCCCACCGTGATGTAGGCCTTGCGCTTGTCGCGCATCAGCTTCAGGAGCACCGAGTTCACCTCGCGATCGAGGTTGCGGAGCTTGCTGGCCGGGCTCCGCAGCTTGGCGGTGTCGATCTCGATATCCAGGGTCTGCGACTTCTCCTTGTCGCCGGTGCCGCGCACGAAGACCATCACGCCGTCCTTGGTCACCTTGTACTTGCCGGCGATGTCGGCATCGGTGAGCCGATCGTGGAACTCGATCCCGAGCTTGCCCGTCGCGGCCGCGAGCGCCTCGAAGTAACCCCGGACCTGGTTCTTGACCTCGTTCACCTCGGGGAAGAACAGCAGCACCCGGAGTGAATCGCTCGAGGTCGCGACGATCTTCCGCGTCGACTCACCCGGCGACGAGGTCTTGAAGTAGCTGACGTCGCGCTGCACGTTGCGCTCGTTGGCGACCTGGCAGGTCACCATCAGGAACGACAGCGCGAGGCCGACCGTCAGCCCCGACCAGCCGATCTCGCGAACGCGGAAGTACTCGACGCCCGCCTCCTCGTTGCCCGGCCCCGGCTGAACGTCGAACCCCGTGCGCAGCGCGAGACCGAGCGAGAGCTCGACCATGAGCAGCGGGATGATCGACGCGAACAGCACGGCCAGGAAGAGCACGGTGACCGCGCCCTGGAAGTGGAGCGCGGAGGTCTCGATGAGGCCGAGCTTCGCCAGACCCCAGTCGGTCGTCCAGAGGTACAGGAACAACGCGAGCAGCGTACCGGCGTGACACATCAGCAGCGTGCGCTCGACGCGCCGCCGGGCTCCCGCCGAGCCCAGCATCGCCCAGGCGCGTGCGCCGGTGACCCCGAAGATGAGCAAGAGCCCAAAGCCGGTCAGGACGAAGCGCGCGCCCGGCAGGTGGCCGAAGAAGCGTTCGCCCAGGAGGAAGAAAAACAGGCCGATGCCGAGCGTGAGCGAGGCCCACCACGGCGTTGCAGTTCTCATTGCCATCGCTTCGCCTCCAGCGTCTTGATCGACAGCAGCAGGAAGAAGTAGGTGACCGCGAGGTAATACACGATGTCCTTCAGGTTCAGGACGCCCTTCATGAAGCCGTACTGGTAGTGCACCCACCACAGGGCGACGTTCTCGATCACGTCCTTGAGCGGCGGATCGACCTTGTTCGCCAGCACCTGGATGAACACCATCAGCGAGACCATGGCCGCCGACAACACCGCGGCGATCAGCTGCTGTCGAGTGAGCGCGCTGCCGAGCAGGCCGATCGCGAGGGTCGCCGCGCCGAGCAGCAGCATGCCGACGTAGCCGACGACCACCTGCGCCCCGGTGATCTTGCCGTTCACCTTGATCATGATCGGCATGTAGATCGACAGGAGCAGCATGATCGCGAGGAACGTCAGCGCGGCAAAGAACTTGCCGAGCACGATGTCCGAATCGCGGACCGGTGACGTGTTGAGCAGCACCATCGAGTTGTTCTGGCGCTCCTCGGACAACAGCCGGAACGACAGCAGCACGCCGCCGAACAGCGGCATGGCGCTCGCCCAGTAGAAGTACTTCTCGAGCACGTAGGCCGACAGCTGCTCGCCGCTCATCGCGAGGCCCTGACACAGGATGCCGTCGACCAGGAGCAGGATCGCGGCGATCGCCCAGCCGAACGGCGATCTCAGGTACGTGCCGAGCTCTCGGCGGTAGATGATCCTAATTGCTCGCATCGGCTCCTCCGACCAGACGGATGAAGGTGTTCTCGAGCTCGCTCCGTGCGTAGTCGAGCTTGATGAGGTCGAGCTTGCCCTGGACGACCGCGCGGCTCACCTCGGCGCGACAGTCCTTGGTGGTCGACAGCACGAACAGGAGGCCGCCGCCTTGCTCGTACGGATCGGCCACGCTCTGCACGCCGTCGACCGCCGCGAGCACGGTCCGGATCTGGCCCTTGGGATCGTCGCCGCTCGGCGGGCGGATCGTGACCGAGACCTGGCGAATCTCGCTCTCCGACGCCGCGAGATCCTGCTCGCTCCCGACGCCGAGGATCTTGCCGCGACCCAGGACCAGCAGCCGATCACAGGTCTGGCTGATCTCGGTCAGGATGTGGCTCGAGATCAGGACGGTGTGGTTCTGCTTGAGATCGTGGATCAGGTTCCGCATCTCGACGATCTGTACCGGGTCCAGGCCGCGGGTCGGCTCGTCGAGGATCAGGAACTTCGGGTCGTGCACGATCGCCTGCGCGACCCCGACGCGCTGGCGATAGCCATGCGACAGGGTGCCGATCGGGTCGGTCGAGACGTCGCCGAGATCGGTGATCTCGAGGACCTCCGGCAGCCGCCGCTTGACCTGCTCCCTGGACATGCCGCGCAGCTCGCCCGCGAAGCGCAGGTAGTCGGTCACGATCATGTCCGCATACAGCGGGGGATTCTCGGGCAGAAACCCGATTCGCTTGCGGACCTCGTGGGGTTCGGCAACCGCGTCGACACCACCGACTTCGATCGTCCCGGCCGAGGGCCGGAGATCGCAGGCGAGTATGCGTAACGCCGTCGTCTTTCCGGCACCGTTGAGCCCGAGGAACCCGACGGTTTCACCGTCGTTGATCTCGAAGCTGACCGGCCCGAGAGCGCGTTTGCCACCGTAGAACTTTGAAAGGTTTGATGCGCGGATCATTCGTCCTCGCGTTGCGCCATAGGCGCGGAATCGCTGGGCTTTGTTAATGCGCCATGCGGCTCCGTGTCAAGCCGCCGCGCGGTCACAAACCGATCGTCCGTCCTTCTTCTTCCCGGACATGAACATTAAGATGATGAATAGGATTCCCCGGCGGCCGGCACGCGGGCTGCAGCAACCTGGGGCATGAGCCCGTTTCGCTTCGTTGCGCTGCTGCCGTTGGGTATCGCGGCTGGTTGTTACAGCGACGCCTCGACGCCATCGACGCTGCCATCGACGCAGCCTCAGCCCCAGTACGTTGCGGGCCCTCCCGGCGGCGGAATGGACCCTGGCTATGGGTACGACCCGCAGGCAGGAAATCCCGGATATCAAACCGCCGGGCCACCGACCGCGGCCAATCCGCCGGCTCCGTCGGAGATGGCGCCTGAGGAGGCAGCGCCCGGCCCCGCCGTGCCGGCACCCGCGCCCGCAAATCCTGCGTTTGACCCGGCACCCGGCGAAGACGCTCAGGATGTAGCCGAGGCACCGCCCAATCCGGACGCCCCCACGGATCCAACCGCCGGGGTCACCGACCCCGAGATCGATGCGACGCTCAGCAGCTACGGCCAGTGGGTCGATACCGACGACTACGGCCAGGTATGGCGTCCCGACGCCACGGTGGTGGGCGTGGATTTCACACCCTACGAGTCCGGTGGGTCCTGGGCATACACTGATGCTGGCTGGGCGTTCGCCTGTGACTATCCGTGGGGTTGGTTACCGTTCCATTACGGCCGGTGGGCCTGGTTCCACGACTACTGGGGTTGGGTTCCCGGCCACCGATGGGGACCGGCGTGGGTCGAGTGGCGCCATGGCGGCGGCTTTGTGGGCTGGCGGCCGATGGCGCCGGGGGCCCGCGATCGGAATGGCCGTGACTTTCGCCACGGTTCTGGCCCACTGGTTCGCGATCATCGTCACGCGGAGCAGCACGACTCGCACTGGCGGTTCGCGACCGTCCCCGATTTCGGCAGGCCCCACATTCGTTCGCATCTCTACGGCAACCCCGCCGAGGGGCTTCGCGTGACGTCGACCGTGGCCGCACCCCCGCTGCGCGCGAGGGCCAGCGTGCCCGCGCGAGATCTAATGAGGAGCCGGTTTGCAGCCGGCGGCGGAGCGACGCAACCAGGATCCGCCCGCTTCGGCGGACCGCCGCAAGTGCGAGATCATCGCGCGTCGGATCCGCGGGCGTTCCAGCCACCTGCGCAGGGAGACCGCCCGGCGCGCGTGCAGCCCTACAACCCGCAGGGGCAGACCTATCAACCGACGTATCGCCCGCCGGTGCGCGCGCAGCCCTACAACCCACCGGCGCGGACCTACCAGCCGCCGGCGCGCAGCTATAACCCACCCGCCCGCAGCTACCGGCCGCCGGCACGAACATCGTCGCCCCCGCCGTCGCGCCCGCCGTCGCGGTCGTGGAGCCCGCCACCCAGCTCGAGTAGCTCGCATGGCTCGTCGAGTAGCTCGAGCTCGCATGGGAGCGGCAGCGGCTCGCATTCCAGCAGCGGTGGCAGCTCGCATTCCAGCGGCGGCGGCCATCATCACTGACCGAGCGAACCAGGCGCGCTGACCGCTCGGCGGCGCCGCGCCGGCGCTACCGCTCTCCGCGATCGATGGACGGCTACTTCCACGACTCGAGGAGCTGCTCGTACGGCATCGTCTCGCCCTTGGGCTTCTCGTTGGCGAGCTTGGCCTTGGGGCCATTGGGCTTGCCGATCCACTCGGTGTCCGGCTTCTCGGGGTTGAGCTTGGGTGCGCAGGTCTTCATACCGGCGCGCTCGAGGCGGGCCATGACGTCGTCCATCTCCTTGGCGAGCTTGTCCATCGCCGCCTGCGGGGTCAGGGCGCCGGACACGGCCTCGCTGACGTTGGGCCACCACAGCTGCGCCAGCTTCGGGTAGTCGGGCACGTTGTTGCCGGTCGGCGTCCACAGGTTACGCGCCGAGCTGCGATAGAACTCGATGAGGCCGCCGTACTTGGGCGCCGCCTTGGTCACCGGCTCGGAGTCGATGTCGGATTTGCGGATCGGGGTGAGCCCCATGAAGAACTTCTTCAGCGACGTCGTCTTCGCGATGGTGAACTGCGCGTAGAGCCACGCGGCCTTGCGGCGATCGAGCGGCGTCGAGGCCAGCATCGTCCACGCGCCGGCGTCCTGATACCCGAGCTTCATGCCCTTCTCCCAGTAGGGGCCATGCGGCGACGGCGCCATCCGCCACTTCGGCGTACCGTCCGCGTTCACCACCGGCAGGCCCGGCTTGGTGAGATCTGCGGTGAACGCGGCATACCAGAAGATCTGCTGGGCGATGTTGCCCTGGCCCGGCACCGGGCCGGCCTCGGAGAACGTCATGCCCGGGGCCTCGGGCGGCGCGTACTTCTTGAGCCAGTCGATGTACTTGGTGAGCGCATAGACCGCGGCCGGGCTGTTGGCCTCACCACCGCGGCTGACCGACGAGCCCACCGGATGGCAGTCCTCCATGCGAATCCCCCACTCATCGACGGGAATTCCGTTGGGCAGGCCCTTGCTGCCGACCCCCGCCATCGACAACCAGGCATCGGTGAACCGCCAGCCGAGCGACGGATCCTTCTTGCCGTAGTCCATGTGGCCGTACACCTTGTGGCCGTCGAGCTCCTTGACGTCGTTGGTGAAGAAGTCGGCGATGTCCTCGTAGGCCGACCAGTTCACCGGCACGCCGAGCTCGTAGCCGTACTTGGCCTTGAACTTCTGCTTCAGATCATCGCGCGTGAACCAGTCATAGCGAAACCAGTAGAGGTTGGCGAACTGCTGATCCGGGAGCTGGTACAGCTTGCCGTCGGGCGCCGTGCCGAACGACTTGCCGATGAAGTCGTCGACGTCGAGCGTGGGCAGCGTGACGTCCTTGCCCTCGCCGGTCATGAAGTCCGAGAGCGGCACCGCGTCGCCGTAGCGATAGTGCGTGCCGATCAGGTCGGTATCGTTCACGTACATGTCGTAGACGTTCTGCCCCGACTGCATCTGCGTCTGCAGCTTCTCGATCAGATCACCCTCCTGGATGATGTCGTGGGTGACCTTGATGCCGGTGAGCTCGGTGAACGCCTTCGCCAGCGTCTTGGACTCGTAGGAGTGGACGTTCAGGGTCTCCGACACCACCTTGATCTCCATCCCCGCGAATGGCTTGGAAGCGTCCTGGAACCACTTGAGCTCCGTCTCCTGCTGCGCGCGGCTGAGCGTGCTCGGCTGGAACTCTTCGAGCCACTTCTTGATCGCGGCGCTGCGATCGACCGGGGGCGTGCTGGGCGGGGCGACCGCCGTGCCGCTGCCGTTGCCGTCCGACGGCTTCTTCTTCTCGCAACCGCCGGTCGACAACCCCAGGACCAGCGTGATCGCGGCGAACCACCACGAGGACCGCTGCCACTGCCAGCTCGAAACCGATGTTCGTGTACGCATGTTTTCATCCTTGTCCGACGCGATTCATGACGGTGTAGAACACGTAACAAAAAACCAGAATAAACAGGAAGTAGATCAGCGAGAACGCCGCCGCCGGCCCCAGATCGAACTGGCCCACGGCGAGGCGAGTCAAGAACTGGCTGAGGAACGTGGTGCTGTTGCCGGGCCCGCCGCCGGTGACGACGAACGGCTCGGTGTAGATCATGAAGCTGTCCATGAACCGCAGCAGGATCGCGATGACGAGTACGTTCTTCAGCTTGGGCAACTGGATATAGCGGAAGATCGACCACCCCGAGGCGCCGTCGATCGCGGCGGCCTGGTAGTAGGCCGGGGGAATCGCGCGCAGGCCCGAATAACACAGGAGCGCGATCAGCGGCGTCCAGTGCCAGACGTCCATGACCAGCACGGTCAGCCAGGCGTCGACCCGATCGGCCGTGTAGTTGTAGTGCAGCCCGAGCTTGACGAGCGCGGCGCCGCCCATCCCGATGTCGGTGCGACCGAAGATCTGCCAGATCGTGCCCACGACGTTCCAGGGGATCAACAGCGGCAGGGCGAGCACGACCAGCGCGGCGGACACCGCCCAGCCCCGGCGGGGCATGAGGAGGCTCACGCCGAGGCCGAGCGGCAGCTCGAAGGCGAGCACCGCGAACGAGAACAGGAGCTGGCGCAGGAAGGCGGCGTGCAACTCCGGATCGCGGAGGACCTTGCGGAACCACTCGAAGCCGACATAGACCTTGGTATCGGGCCCCAGGATGTCCTGCACCGAATAGTTGACGACCGTCATCAGCGGGACGATCGCGCTGAACGCGACGACGATCGTCATCGGCAAGATGAGCAGCCACGCCTTGTTACTCCGGGTCTTCTCGATCATGCGGATTCCTCGCCGTCGCGCCCGACACCCGACCCGACGATCCGACCGTCCCGGTAGAGGCAGATATGCTCGGGCGGCAAGCGAACTCGCAGCGTGGCGCCCACCGTGATCGCCGAGGCCCCCGGCGTGGCGACCTGGCCGAGCCGGATCTTGATGCGGTGATCGCCGAGCTTGCCCGTCACGATCCGGAACCGGCCGTGATCCTCGACGGCCGTGACCGAGACCGGCAGCCCCCCCGCCTCCGCGTCACCCAGCACGACGATGTGCTCGGGCCGGATGCCGAGCTCGAGGTGTCCGCTGGGGGCGTCCGCCGCGCCGGTCGCGGACAGGGCAACCTCGTACGCGCCGATGCGGGCCCGCGCGCCACCGGCCTGGCGCTCGACCTCGCAGGGCATGACGTTCATGCCGGGCGAGCCGATGAAGTAGCCGACGTAGGTGTGCGCCGGGCGCCGGAACAGCTCCTCGGGCGTGCCGCGCTGCAAGACGGCGCCGTGCTGCATGACGACGACCTCGTCGGCGAACGTCAGGGCTTCGGTCTGATCGTGGGTGACGTAGATCAGGGTGTGGTGAAATTGCTTGTGGATCTCCTTGAGCTTGCGGCGCAACAGCCACTTGCGGTGCGGGTCGATGACCGTCAGCGGCTCGTCGAACAAGATCGCCGCCACGTCCTGCCGGACCAGGCCGCGGCCGAGCGCGAGGATCTGCTTTTGATCGGCGGACAGGCGCGTCGCGCGTGACGGCAGCACCTCGGTGAGCTCGAGGATCTCGGCGATGTGTCCGACGCGGCGCTCGATCTCGGCGGCGGGCAGGCCCCGGTTCCGCAGCGGAAACGCCAGGTTCTGGCGGACCGTCATCGTGTCGTAGATGACGGGGAACTGGAACACCTGGGCGATGTTGCGCTCGCGGCTCGACAGCGTCGTGACGTCCTTGTCGCCGTAGCGCACGCTGCCGCGCGTGGGATGGATGAGGCCCGAGATGATGCCGAGCAGCGTCGTCTTGCCGCAGCCGCTCGGCCCCAGGAGCGCGTAGGCGCCGCCGTCGCGCCAGCGCAGCTCGACGTCGCGCAGGGCGTAGCTCGGCGCCCGGCGGCCGCGCGCGGACTCGTCCGGCGCGCCGCGCTTGACCTCGTAGCTGTGAGAGATCGACTGGAGGATGATTTCGGCCATGCGTCGGTCCTGATCGTCAGCGGCTCGGATCAGCCGCGCGAGCCGCGCGAGCCGGGTGATACGATGCGACCAGCGCCTGGTCGCCGCCCGCGGCAAACGCGAGCAGCCGGTCCGGATCGAGGTAGAACGTGACCTCCTCGTCGAGCTGATGGTGAAACACGCCGTCTTCCTGCACGATGAACTGCGGGAGCGGCGGAGCGCCGCGCAGGTACACGAAGGTCTCCGAGCCGCTGATCTCGCTGAGCTCGACGCGCGCGCGCACCGCGACGTGGCCCGCGGGAGCCCGGTGAAGGCGGCAGTCGCTGGCGCGGAAGCCGAAACAGTACGGCCCGTCGGCCAGCGCGGCGAGGTGCGCGCCCGGTGCCGCGCCGTCGCCACGCGAGATCGGGATCCGGACGCCGCCGGCGATCTCGATCGCGCCGCCCTGCACCACGCCCTCGACGATGTTCATCGGAGGATCGCTACACACCCGGGCGGCGGTAACCGAGGCCGGCCGATGATAGACCTCGAGCGCTGGCGCGTGCTGCAGCACGCGGCCCTGATGAACGAGGATGGTCGAGCCGCCGAGCGCGAGCGCCTCGGCCGGATCCGTGGTGGCATAGACCACCGTGGTGGCGCCGAACAGCGCGCGGAGCTCGTCGCGTAGATCCTCGCGCAGCTTGTAGTCGAGGTTGACCAGCGGCTCGTCGAGCAAGACGACCTCGGCGTCCTTGGCGAGCGCGCGCGCGATCGCCACCCGCTGCTGCTGCCCGCCTGACAGCTCGCCCGGAAGCCGGTGGAGCAGCTCCTCGATGCGGAGCAGGCGCGCCAGCTCGCGCACGCGGGCCTCGACCGCGGCAGCTCGCTCCCAGCGCTCTCGCCGCGCGCTATACAGCCGCGCGAGCCGCCTCGCGACGCGCAGCACGCGCACCGGCAGGACAAGCCACGCCAGGGCGCGAAGCCAAGACCGAGCCGCCACCTTGGGGGCGCGCGCCTCGAGGTCGCGCGCACCGCGCAGCCGCAGCGGCGAGGCGATGTTGTCGCGCACCGTGAGCGACGGGTAGTTGATGAACTGCTGGTACACCAGCGCGACCGAGCGCGACCGAGCCGGGCTTCGCGTGATGTCGGCGCCGCCCAGCCGGACGGTCCCCTGCGTCGGCCGATCAAGCCCGGCGATGATGCGGAGCAGGCTCGTCTTGCCCGCGCCGGTGTGACCGAGGAGGACGTTGAGCGTCCCGGGCTCCAGTGTCAGGTTGACATCGGCGAGCTGGAGCTCCCCGTCGACGGTCTTGCCGATGTGTTCCAGCGCGAGCGACATGGCTAGCCCCAGCGTCCGATCACCGCCATGACCACGGCCGAGATCCCCAGCGCCCACCACGGTGACGCCGTGGTCAACCCGAGCCACGCCATGTGGAGGAAGGCCGCCGTCAGCAGGCCGATGAAGAACCGATCGCCCCGGGTCGTCGGCATGGGCAGCAGCCCACGGCGCGGAGCGTTGGGCGAGACGAGCTCCCAGATCGTCAGGATGACAAGACAACCGATGATGACGGCGAACAACACCGCCGACGGCGCCGTCCACGCCATCCAGCGCATCACACCCGCCCCAGGGCGAAGCCCTTGGCGATGTGGTTGCGCACGAACCAGATCGCGAGCGCTCCCGGCACCATGGTGAGCACGCCGGCCGCCGCCAGGACGCCCCAGTCCATGCCGGCGGCGCTGACCGTCCGTGTCATCGTCGCCGCGATCGGCTTGGCGTTGGTCGCGGTCAGCGTGCGCGCGAGCAAGAGCTCGACCCAGCTGAACATGAAGCAGAAGAACGCGGCCATGCCCACGCCGGCGCGGATCAGCGGCAGGAAGATCCGCACGAAGAAGTGCGGGAACCGGTACCCGTCCATGTACGCCATCTCGTCGATCTCACGCGGCACCGCCGACATGAACCCCTCGAGGATCCACACCGCGAGCGGGACATTGAACAAGGTGTGCGCGAGCGCGACCGCGATGTGGGTATCGAACAGCCCGACGCTCGAATACAGCTGAAAGAACGGCAGCAAGAACACCGCCGGCGGGGCCATCCGATTGGACAGCAGCCAGAAGAACAGGTGCTTGTCGCCGACGAACTGAAAGCGCGAGAACGCGTACGCGGCCGGGAGCGCCACGGCCAAGGACAGCGCCGTGTTCATGACCACGTACTCGATCGAGTTGACGTAGCCCATGTACCAGGACCGGTCGGTCACGATGATCAGGTAGTTGTCGAGCGTCGGGTGGTGCGGGTAGATCGTGAGCTCGCCGAGGATCTCCTCGTTGGTCTTGAGCGACATCACCACCAGCCAGTAGATCGGGATGACCAGGAAGGCGATGTAGACGCCCAGCCAGACGCGGCGTTGGAGGTTGGGCATGCGCGGCGGGCCTCGCGACGCGCATGATCACCAGGACCTACGGTCGCGGGCAAGTTTGCGGCCATCCTGTGGCCAGCCCCGCGCCGTGCCGCCGAGGCCCTGCCCGTAGCTGCGATGAAAATAGTCGTTCGCGTTCTACTCCCGCGCGCAGGTCCTGGAGAACGCGCACACGCTTGCTTGCGACGCGGGTCTGGGCCCGTCGCTCGTCCGTCGACGGCCGTATTGCTACCCACGGTCCGTGCCATCTCCACGACCGACCGGCGCTTGACCACCCGGCCGTGCAATTATCTCGCGCCGAACCCAGCCCGCGTCGCTGCGCGGCGCGTTGACGTCCTTGCGGAACACATTGGAAGACGGCGCGCGACCCCATTTTCGTCCAGGGGGGTAGCCGGCTGCCGGACACGGGTCTCGTCTGGCAACGTCTTGGTGCTGGCAACCATCCTGCCGTTTGCCGCCACCACCCCGGTCACGCGGGGGCGCGATCAGCGCGGCGCGTGCTTCTCGACCCACGCCGTGAACGCGGCGCCAAACCGGGTGAACAGCGCCTTGGTGTCATCGCTGGCGAGCGCGCCGCTGGCGTCGAACAGCTTGGCGGCGTTGTTGACGTACATCTCCGGTTGCTGGAGGACGACGACGTCGAGAAAGACGAGCGACTGGCGCAGGTGGTGGTTGGCGCCGAACGCGCCGAGCGAGCCCGGCGAGACGCTGACCACCGCGCCGGGCTTGCCCGCCCCGAACGCGCTCTTGCCGTAGGGCCGGGAGGCGACGTCGATGGCGTTCTTCAGCACGCCGGGGACGGAGCGGTTGTACTCGGGCGTCGCGAACAGGTAGCCGTCGGCACCGCGAAGCGCGTCGCGCAGCGCGGTCCACGACGCGGGAGGCGCGGCGTCGTCATCCTGGTTGTAGAGCGAGAGGTTCCCGATCTCCACGTGGGTGAACGTGAGCCCCGGGGTGAGCGCGGCGATCGCGTGGGCGACCTTGCGGGTAAACGAGTCCTTGCGAAGACTACCGACGAGCACGGCGATGGATCGAGTCATGCGCACATCGTAGCCGTTGTGCCCGGCATGTGCCGCCGTCACGGACGCGCACGGGGAGCTAACTTCACGGATCTACTTGGGTACCGGCACAGCGGCCACGACGGCGTCGGACGTCGACCGAAACAGCCAGATCACCGCGGCAGGTCATACGTCCCATGTCACATGGCTTACCGCGATGATCTGGCCGCGCTGTCCGCCCGGCACGACGCCCTTGCCGATGAAGTCGCCCAGAAGACGCGCGAGCTCGAGGCCTCGCGACGCTTGCTGGACGAGGCCCGCGCACGCGCGAAGCTGCCGGTGCTCGACAACCTGCGCGTCGCCACGCCGTGCACCGCCGACTGGAACCGGATGACCGGCGACGACCGCATCCGGCGCTGCGATGACTGCAAGAAGGACGTCTACAACCTCTCCGGCATGACGCGCGAGCAAGCCGAGGCGCTGCTGATCGAGAAGAACGGCGATTTGTGCGTGCGCTACTACCAGCGCCACGACGAAACGATCTTGCTCGCGGACTGCGCGCTCGACGGCAGGCGCCGCCGCCGCCGCCGCCGGCTCGTCGCGGCCGGCGCCGTCACGCTCCTCGCGAGCAGCGCCGCAGCCCTCGGCCTTCACGCGTACTCCCTGGGCTCCATGCAGGATCTGAGGGTCGAGCGACCACCTGAAACGCCACCACCGCGCGCGATGATGGGTGTGGTCGCTCCGCAACCCGCACTAGGCGACAAGACCGAGATGACGCAGCAGGGCCAGGCCATTCGCGTGCGTTGATCGCGAGAACGGACTGGTCGTGCTCGGATCGCGCCACCAACCTACCTGGGCGACACCGATGCTCGATCGAGGCAATGAGGCGTCAAGCGATCCTGGCGTGTCGATACGCGCGCGTCCACGCTCGTGCGTGCGCTCTCGCAGCCCAGCGCCGTGGGTTTCGTGTTTACGTGACGCGGACGGAGAGAGGCGCCTTCATCGAGACCTTCGGTCATGACACGGGTATCCGCGTCGTCGACCATAGAGAACTGGAGGCCCGCGCGCTCTCCCGTGTCGATGTCGCGAAGCCCCTGCGACTCGTGGACCTGCGCGGCCCAGGGCTCGCCCGCCTCGGTGCGGACGGGGAGCTGCTGACGGGGTCGTACGCGCAGGCGTGGGCGCTGGCACTGCACGAGCACCCGTCGACACCCGATGGAATCGCCTACCGCGCGCGCCACGATCCCGATCAGGTGTCCGCGGCGCTGTTCGAGCGCGCTCGCCCATCCATCACGACCACGACGCTCGGCGCGTTCTCCGACGCACGCCTCGCCACGCTCCTCGCCGACCTACTGGACGTCTACGATTTCGGCTTGGTCTAGGGGGGGTCGACTCTCCGTCGCTGCAGTCACGTTGACAGGTTCGTCGGGTTCGCCAGCGGGCGCGGTCGAACTCGCCGCGCGGCGGCCGCTGACGATCACCTCCTCACGGCCGTCCTCGGTGACGTGGCGCACCAGCCGGTAGGTGGTGTTGCCCTCGGCGCGCGCGACCTCGGGCGCCGCGATCAGGAGCTGGAGATCGAGCGTGCGACATAGATCGAACAGGACGCCGAGGTTGTCGCGCGACAGCCGGTTGGCCTCGTCGAGGAACAGGAACCTGAGGCTGCCGCTGGTCTTGCGCGCGCGCAGGAGGTTGGCGTCGCGCTCCCACTCGGTCAGCACGACCATCATGACCGCCGCGCCGACGCCGATCGCCTCGCCGGTCGACAGCCGGGTCGGGCTCGCCGACTCCCAGTCGCCCGAGGTCTGCCGCCGGATCTGGACGGCGAGCTCGAGGTACTCGCGGTAGTCGAGCAGCCGCTCGCCGCCGCCGCGACCGCCCCCGTAGCGCCGGAAGATCTCGTCGAGCGCTTCCTCGATCGGGATCGACGACTGGAACAGGAGCTCCTGGGCCTCGCCGAGCCGCAGCGCGCGCAGGATCTGCTCCATGCGATCGATGCGGCGGAGCTCGACGCGGATGCCGCGGACGCTGCCGAAGTGGATGCCGTCGAGCTGCTGGTTCAGCCGGCGCACCTGACCGCCGGCGCGCCGGAGCTGGATGTCGATGCCGCGCGCGACGTCTTCGGACGCGCCGCGCAGGTCGTTCTCCTGGCGCGCGAGGCGGCCCTCGAGGACGTCGAGGTGGCTGCGCAGGCGCTCGAGCGCGACCAGCGGCTCGTCGACCTCGACGACCTGGGCCGGCACGCGGTGACGCAGCCACTCGCGGGTCAGCTGCCACGCGGTGAGGTAGGCCGGGCCGTCGAGCGGCAGCGCGCGGACGGCATCGGCCAGCTCGCCGCCACCCCGCGCCCGCGCCACGCGATCGAGCAGCACCTCGCGCTTGCTCCACGCATCGGCGGTGAGCTGGATGCTGGTTCGATCAGAGGGGAGTAGGCCGGCGAGCGCCGAGGACAGGAGGCCGGCGGTCTCGGCGCGCTCGCGCAGCTCGGCCCACGCCGCCGCGGCGGGACCGGCGCTCCGGGTCTCGGCGGCGAGCCGGGCACGCGCGTCATCGGCGGCCTTGGCGGCCTGATCGCGGCGCTCGGTCGCGAGCGCCGCGGCGGTGACCAGCGCGCGTAGCTCGGCCTCGATCCCGTTGACGTACGCGATCGCGGCGGCGACCACCTGCTCGTGATCGGCCGTGGCAGCCCCCTCGCCCGCGGCGCCGTATGGCCCGGCGTCCGGCGCGCCCGCGCTCGTCACCGCCCCGCCGAGCGCGACCAGCTCGCCCGCGGCGCGATCGCGGTGGGCGACCGCCGCGGCCTTCTGGGCCTCTGCCTCCTGCGCGGCCGTGGTGGCGGCCTCCCACGCCGCGTCGGCGGCGGCCTCGGCCTCCTCGGCGGCCGCGACCGCCGCGCGGGCATCGGCGTGCTGGCGCTCGAGCGCCGGCGCGAGGCCCGACTGGGCGGCGAGCGCGTGCTCGGCGTCGGCCCAGGTCGCCGCGTGGCGGTGGGCGAGCACGTCTTCGAGCGCGCCGCGCGCGAGGAACAGGCGATCGAGCTCGGCGGCGAGCGCGGCCGCGCGAGCGTCGTGCTCGGCCCGGCGATCATCGTCGAGCGGTGGCCGGCGCAAGATCTCGGCGTGCTCGCCGAGCAGCGTGCGGGCCGGCGCGACGCGCTCCAGCTCGGCGCGGGCACCGGCCAGCTCGGCGCGGGCACGGGCGAGCTCGCCGGCGCGGGCCGCGTGGTCGGGCGCATCGATCAGCGCGGCGTCGCCCAGGAGCCGGCGCAGGCCGTCGCGCCGGCGGCGCGCCTCGGTCGCGCGCGCGTGGGCGGCGCGGACCCGCTCGTGGTGCGCGTGCGCGGCGAGCTCGAGCGTCGCGAGCTCGGACTCCAGCGTCGCGCGCTCGGCCGTGGGGTCACCCGCGAGCCAGGCCTCGATCTGCCCGGCGAGCTGATCGGCGTCGCGGTGCCAGCCGGCCAGGGCCGCCGCCCGTGCGGTGAGCTCATCGAGCGCGTCCCCGTCGCGCGCGATCGCGGCATGGAGCTCGGCCACGTGACGCTCGCGCGCCCGCCGGCCGAGGCTCGGCGGATCGGCCCGCCGGGTCACGCGCACGCCGAACGGCTCGCGGCAGATCGCGTCCACGTCTCCCGGCGCGCCGTCGTCGGGCGGCTCCGCGTCGAGCGCGGCGCCCGCGGCCACCAGCCACACCGTCGGGATCGCGCGCGCCGACCCGCGGATCGTCTCGGCGGCCGCAACCGGATCATCGACGATCAGCGCGTTCACGAGCGGGCCGAGCCGCGCCTCGACCCAGCTCGCCGTCGCGACGTCGAGGTCTTCGAACCGCTCGGCGAGCAGCTCGCCGCCGAGCTCGTCGCGAAGCCGCACCACATCGGGATCGAGGGCGGTGCCGCTGCGCTCGAGCGCGATCGCCCGGAGCCGGGTCGCCTCGCGCGTGGCCTCGAGCTCGCGACGGCGCGCCGCGAGCGCGTGCTGCTCCTCGATCACGCGGTCGCGCAACGCGATCACGCCGGCACGCGACGACGGCACGGGCTCGAACCCGGCGAGCCGGTGCGCCGACGCCTGGGCGTGATGCCACGCGGCGAGCCGATCATCGAGCGCCGCGAGCCGACCGCGCAGGTCGTCGAGCGCGGGCCGCGCGGCGGCCGCCGGATCGTGGCGCGCGGCGTCCTCGGCGTCGCGCACCACACGCTCGATCTCGTCGAGCTCGCGCGCGACGATCGCCCCACCCAGGAGGCCTTCTGGCGCGCTCCCCGGCGCGGTGCCGGCGACCTCGTGACCCGCAGCATCTGGCACGTGCCCCGGCGCGGCGCCGGTGATCCCGAGCTCCGCGGCGAGCGCGCGCGCCGCGCGCTGGCGCACGGCGAGCCGCTCGGCATCGAGCTGCTCGCGCTCGAGCTCGTGGGCGCGTCCGAGCAGGCCCTCGCGCTCGGCGAGCCGCGCGAGCACCCCGCGGGCGTGGCCGTGGAGCGCGCCGGGCAAGAGCGCCGCCGCCGCCGGATCGATCGCCTCGAGGGCGGCGCGCGCCCGTGCATACTCCTCGCGGCGGGCCTCGAGATCGCGCACCTCGCGGTCGATCCGGGCGCGCTCGACCTCGCCGCGCGCCCGCTGGTCGTCGATCTCGGCGAGCGCCGCCGCAGCAGCCTCGGCGGTGAGCGCCGGCCGATCGAGTAGCGTCCGGGCCTCGGCGAGCCGGCGCTCGAGCCGGCGGTGGCCGTGCGCGCGGCGCACCAGCTCGTCGAGCCCCTCCTGGAGGTGCGCGAGCCCGAGCGACGCCCGGTCGTAGGCTTCACGCGCCGCGATCCGGCCGTGCTTGGCGGCGGTTCGCTCGGCGGCCGCGCGCGCCTGGCCCGCGCGCGCCTTGTGAGCCGCCGCCGCGAGCACGGCGAGTTCGCGGTCGAGCTCGGTGATCCGGAAGGTCACGGCGTCGACCGCGATCCGGCGATCGCGCTCGGCGGTCGCGCGCGCCAGGTCGGCCCGGGCCGCGGCCCGGCGCCCCTCGAGCTCGCGCTCGCGCTCCTCCAGCTGGGCGATCTCGACCTGCCGCTCGCGTTGCGCGCGGACCGCGTCGTCGACGGCGGGCTGCGCCACGGCCACGCGGTGCTGGGCCTCGGCGGCGGCGAGCCGGGCCGCGTGCACCGCCGCCGCGAACATCTCGGCGCCGGCCTCGTAGATCGCGGTGATCTCGCGCTCGAGCTGGCGCGACTCGGCGACCTCCGCGCGGGTCCGCCGGCACGCCTCGAGGTTCGCCCGCATGCGCGACAGCGTCTCGCCGAGCCCGGTCTCCTCCTTGAGCAAGAAGCCGCGCAGCTCGCTGGTCAGCGCGCGCGAGATGCCGCCGGTCATGCTCGTGCGCAGCATCTCGTTGAGCTTTCCGCGCTCCTCGTCGGTGCCGAGCCGCATCGGCGTGATGCCGCGCTCGAACAGGGCCGCGAAGTACTCCTTGATCGTGCGAAACACCTCGAGCTTGCCGCCCGCGCGGGCGACCGCGGCGGTGACCTCGTCGAGCTCCGGCACGTGATCGCCGTCGAGCCGGCGCACGAGCAGGACGTCCGCCAGCCGGACCTCGGGCCCCAGGCCGGTCACGACGAACGCGGTCGGCTCGACCGTGGGCTCGCTCGCGCGGACCAGCCGGACGCCCGCGAGCAAGCGCTCGCCGCCGTCCACCTCGAGATCGAGCACCGTGTACGACGGCCGGCCCGGCTCGCCGAGCCGGCCCCAGATGCCGCGATCGCCGCCGATCGCGCCGCTCTCGCCGAGGTTGGTGAACCGCAGCTTCGACATGTCGGGCAGGAGCACGACGTACGCGGCGATCATCACCGTGGTCTTGCCGGCGCCGTTGGCACCTTCGAGGGCGGTCACGTGGCGATCGAGCAGGTAGCGCTCGTAGAACACGCCCTTCCAGTTGACGAGCGCGAGCGCCGCGATCCGGGCACGGCTCATGGGGCGTCGCCGTCGTCTCCGCCGGGGACCCGCTCGACCGGCGGCGCGCCGTCGCCTCCGCTCGCGCCTTCACCGTCGTCGTCATCATCATCGCTCGCGCGGTCGTCGCGGTCGGGCTCGGCGGCGTCGTCCGCGAGCGCCTCGTCGTCCCTGGTCGCGGCGCCGTCGTCCTCGAGCGCGATCTCGCCGCGGGCGACCAGCTGGGCGAGCGCCTCGGCCGGCTCCGACAGCCCACGCACCGGCTCGGCGAACCGCAGGAGCGAGGGCCGCAGGCGCAGCTGGTCACCCTCCACCAGCTCCACGAAGCCCAGGCCGGCGAGCCGGCGCACGGCCTCCCCGACACGGGCGCGGACCGTCTTCTGCGCGACCCGCTCGTCGTAGCGCCGCCGCTTGGGGTTGAACGCGCGGATCAGCGCGTCCGAGCCCATCACCGCCGCGAGCTGCGCGATCAGCTCCTCCTGGGTATGCAGCCCGGCGCGCTCGACGGTCGATGGGTGCAGGTACAGGAGCGCGAGCGCCTGACCGACGAGCATGTCGCCGCCGGCGAGCTGGCGGCGCGACAGCTTGTCGCCGGTCGGCAAGAGATAGAAGTAGCCATCCGGCTTGTGGATCAGCTCGCAGCCATAGCGCCGGTAGAACGCCTCGAGGTGATCCTGCGCATCCCCGAGCAGCGCGTACCACGCGACATCATCGCGATCGACGTGGCGTCCGCGCCGCAGCGCCAGATCGAGCTCCGGAAAGTCGGGATCGAGGATCACGTCCTGCAACTGCGCATAGCCCGGGCGTGTCATCGCGGTCCTCTCCCCGGCTCACCGGCGGAATCACCGGTGGCAGCTGCGGTCGCGGGGCCCGCCGCGCCAGCGGTGCCACCGGCGCGACCTGTGCCACCTGTGCCACCTATGATCGACCAGTCCTCGATCTCGAGATCCTCACCGACGGCGACCCACGGCCGCTCGATCGCCGACGAGGCGTGCGCGAGCCTGGCCACGGTCTGCGCGACACGCCCGGCCTCGACGAAGCGCTCCGGCGCCGGCAGGGCGGCGGTCACCTCGCCGGTCACCGCCGACAAGGCAGTCGCCCCGGCCCCGAGCGCACGCGCGACCTTGCCGTCGAGCACCGCCTGCGGATCTTCGCCCTCCTCGGCCGCGAGCTCGCGCTCGCGCGGGGCACGCGGCCGCACCACCGGCGGCCGATCGGGGATCGGCGCCACTGCGCGCAGGAGGCGGATCGGCGGCGCCCCCGCGTAGGCCAGCGCGAACCGGCGGCCCGCGCCCGCGAGCTGATCGCGCAGCCGCTGCATCAACGCGCGGGTCGGATCGAGCCGCACCACGTCGCGCAGGTAGCGATGAACATACTGGAAGTACTCCGACCACGCGCGCTGGCGCGCGGACCCCCACGCCACGATCCGATCGACCTGATCCATCAAGCGGTGCGCCGCGGCCTCGGCGTCCGGCTCGCCCGCGGCGATCGCGAGATCCTCGATGTCCTGGAGCAGCGCGAGCAGCGCGCTCGAGTCGCGGAGCAGCACCTCGTTCAGCTCGCGCAGGGTCGCGCTCGTCGACTCGAGCAGATCCTGGCAGCGGTCGATCGCGCCGAACCAGTCGGCCTCGAGCAGCCGGCGGATCTCGGCCTGGAAGTCCTCCTGCGAAAGGTCGAGCCCGCGCTGGCGGCGCTCGATCCCGGCGACGAGCTCGGTGATCGTCACCCGCAGCGGCCCGACGACGCCGTCCTGCCACGCCGCGGGGCCTTCGGCGCGTCGCGCAGCCTCGAGCACACCGGCGATCGCGACCCGCAGGCTCTGGGTCAGGAGGCCCAGCGTCTCGCGCGTCAGCACGTCCTCTTCGAGGAAGAACTGCACGATGCCGCTCGCCAGCCGCGACAGCGCAAACTCGCCGGTGCGCACCACGCCCTGCCCATCGACCCGCGCGAGCATCCGCTGATCGCGCAGCCGCTGGATCGCGTGCGTCGCCCGCCGGCGCAGCTGATCCGCCTTGGGCTCGGCGGCCGCGCTCGCCTGCGCGAACACGTCCTCGAGCTGCGCCTCGGTGAACGCCGTCAACCCCGCGGCCTCACCGCGCACGTGCAGCGCCACCAGGAAGCAGATGTCGAGCGTCCCCAGCTCGAGCGACAACCGCCGTTCGGCGATCACGGCCAGCACACGCTCGGGAGTACTGCGAGGAGCCGACACAGCCCTACGCTCTATAGCCGCTCGCGCCCGAGAGATCGACCCGTCACGCCCAGATCTCGCGATCGCGCGACCGCCGCCGAGAGGTTGCGCGCGCCAGCATCGCGAGCGAGCGTGTGCGCGTTCTCCGGAGGCTGCGCATCGGGAGCTTGGCGCGCGGGAGTCGAACGCGAGAGGCCAGGTTCGTAGCAGCGAGCACGCGCCGCCGTGCCCTTGACGACCACGGGGCGGGGAGCCGCCGCGCTGCCGGACCGCGCGCTGCCGGACCGCTGGCGAGCACGCCAGGTCGATAGGTTCCGCCACCTGAGGTTTGCCGCTCGACGTTGTGAGGATCGTCACCTGGCCAGCGCTGGACTGACCCGGATTCGACGGCCGTTGCCGTCCCTGCCAGCGCTCGCCGCATCGTTTCCCTCTTGGGTTGCGGTAACCATTCCGCCCGGCTCTCCATGACGATGGCGGACGGCGCTGGTCTCCCGGCCGGACCGGCGAGCCGGCACGGCTCACCCTGGCTGGCTAGTAGCGGATCCGTCGGGCGAGCACCGCGAGGACGACGGCATTCATGATGCCCGCCACGGCGACGACCATGAACCCGCTGTTGTAGTCGCCGGTGGCCTCCACGACCTTGCCGATGACCAGCGTGCCGACGGCGCCGCCGACGATGATCGCGATGCCGTTATAGAGGCCGGTGCCGGCGCCGATGCGGTCGGGCGGGAGGACCTGCTGCACGAGGGCGAACTCCGCGGTCTGGTATGCGTTCTGAAAGAACACGCTTACCGAGAACAGCGCCACCATCACCGTGAGGTCAGCCGCATGCGCGGCGAAGTGGACGCTGACCCCGGCGACGCCGCAGTCGGTGGCCGCGAACAGGGTTCGCCTGTTCAGCTTGTCGCCGAGGACCGCCCACACCGGGATCGCGACCGCTCCGGCCCAGTACGGCGCCGCTACCAGACCGGCCTGATCCGCCTCCGCAACATGCCGCCCGTGGGCCAGGTACGTCGGGAGCCAGGTGATGATCCCGTAGAGGATGACGTTGCTGAGCGACCCGGTGATGAGCAAGAGCCAGTAGTCAACCTGCCGGAACGGCGCGAACACCGACGCCGGCGGCGCTCCGGACGCGGCCTTCGCGTACGGCCCGTCGTCCCGCACGAACCGCAGCACGACCGGAAGCCCGACGAGCAGGCTGACGGCACCCAGGGCAAGGAACATCGCGCGCCAGCCGAGGTACGTGATCGCCGGATAGATCAGGAACGGGCCGGCCAGGATGGCGGCCTGGGGCCCGAAGATCCACATCCCGTTGGCGCGCGAGCGCTCGGAGGGATGAAACCACCGGCTCACGATCGCGCTCGACATCGGGAAATGGACCCCCTCGCCGAGGCCCAGGGCGAACCGCAGCGCCGCGAGGGCCAAGATCACCCCGCCAAGCGGAGCCGTGAGGGCGGTACAGATCGAGAACGCGACGATCGCCATCGCGATGCTCCGCCTGGGACCTAGCCGCTCGGCCACGGGGCTCAGGAAGATGTTCGAGAGCCCGTACCCGAGAAAGAAGCTCGGGACCACCGACGCGAAGTTGGCGCCGATGTCCTGCGCCGTCGACAACCCGTGCTCCTTGGCGATCGTCGGCAAGGCGAACGTGAGCGCCGAGCGATCGAACCAGTTGATGAGCGTGGTGACGAACAGGGCGAGCGGAATCAGCCAGCGGACAGGGGACAGCGTCTCGATCGCAGGCTCGCGCGTGGTCATCGGCTGGGCGCGACCATCGTGTCCGACCTGGCCCGGCGGATCCAGCGTCGCAGCGAGGATCGCGCGGGTGGGATCGGCGATATTCGTACGATCCGGAGCGCCGATATCGCATGACATCCCTGGTGGACGTCATCTGCACAAGGCGGCCGGACAGGCACCAAAGGAGCACCGCTCCGACGAAGATTCAGCCCTCCATTGGGATACGCCTCACGCGCAACTTCGCGCCGATCGCGCACGATGCCAGAAGAAGTTCTTTCTGTAATGGTCCGCTCGGAAATAGTCCTTTCCAATCGAGTGACACATTGCAGATCGCCAGTCAGGCTATGTTCGCCTTACGCACCGCGTCGCAATCGAACTCATCCGCCAGACGAGGAACGACGATCACGCTCGAATAGATCAGCCCCTCATCCGGGTAGCCGCACACGGCTACCCCCCGAGGATCACGGGCAGGCCGCGTCCATCCGCCTTCATTTGACTACATCTATCAATCCTCTACTATACATCATTTTTCACACTTGTCAAATCGAATGGTTTCCGGCAACCATCGTGGTTAGCTCGTCTACCTTTGACCTAATTCGTACTACGAATGAAGACGCAATTCTCAATGTCGGCCCATCGAATGCCTGATATTCGGTTCGAAGACGTGCAACCCGGTGCGTCGGACCGCGGTGGCTCGACGGCTCGCAGCGACGCCGGCCGCAGGATGCCCGGCGGCGGGCCTGATCCGGATCATCCGACGGACCATGCCGCCGAGCGGCCATCGATCGCATGGCGCCTCGCGCTCGCGGGGCCACCCGCCGCCGAGCCGCTCGCGCTCGACACCCGACCCGAGCTTTCCTGAAGGAGGTCACGTCCTATGTCATCGACAAACATCCACGCGCTCTTGATCAGCCTGTTCGACACCGCCCCGGTCAACAAGACATTGGGCGTCAAGCTGGAGTACAATGCGGAGGGCGAGGCTGTTTTTCGCTGGTCGCGCAACCCGAGCTTCGACCACGCAGGTCACGATACGCACGGCGGCATCATCGCGACCCTCCTGGACATGGCGGGGTGGTTCACCGCGGCGGCGAACTGCGGACAGGCGGTCGTCACGTCCGACATCCACGTGCGGTTCCTCCAGCCCACCAAGCAGCGGGACCTGGTGGCGACCGCGCGCGTGGTCCGCATGGGATCGAAGTCCGCCGTCACGGAGATGACGGTCTCCTCGCCCGCGGGGGAGCTGGTGGCGATGGCCACCGCCTCCTTCACCAAGCTCGGCGAGCTCCCCGCCCGCTGACGTGGCCCAGTCGCAAGCTCCACCGTACCATTTCACGAACGCCGCCGTGTGCGGAACTGCACAGGGAGCCATGAAGAACGTGCAGCAAGAACAGCGAGTCATCGAGAACGGATCGGCCGACCACCGCGAGGTGGTCATGACCGATCGTGCCAGCGAGCTCCGGCTCTCGCCCACGATCATTCATGCGTTGCAACACTGGGCGACCGTCCAACCCGCAAGTAATGCGTACACGTTCCTGCGCGGCAACGATCACGTCGAGCGTCTGTCGTACGGCGAACTGCATGGCGCCGTCGGCAGCCTCGCCGCGCACCTCCGCCGTGCGTACCCGAGGGGGGAGCGGATCATCCTGGTGATGGGCCCGGGGCTGCACTATGTCGTCGGCTTCCTCGCCTGCGCCGCGGCCGGCATCGTTCCCGCGCCGCTCTATCCGCCGGCGAGCGAAAAGGACTGGGACAAGCTCCGCGGCGTGGTGCGCGACTGCCAGCCAAGGGCGCTGCTCGTGAGCCGCGCGGTCGAGGCCGACCATGGTCCGCAGCTTGCCAAGCTGACGGAGTGCCGGCGCATCGTGATCGAGGAGCTCCTCGATCAGCATGGCGAGCCCGCGCCCGCGGACCGGGGGCCCCCCACGGTGGCCCCCGGCGATCTCGCGTTCCTGCAGTACACGTCCGGTTCGACCGGCGACCCGAAGGGGGTGATGGTCACCCACCGGAACATCGTCCACAACAACCTGATAATCGCCACGGCGATGGGCAACGACATCACCAACGTCTACGTGTCGTGGCTGCCGCTGTACCACGACATGGGCATGATCGGGATGGTCTTGCAGCCGCTGCTACTCGGTGCGCGCGCGGTGCTCATGTCTCCCATGGCCTTCGTGCGCGATCCGACGATCTGGCTGCGCGCCGTGTCCGCGTATCGCGGGACCGTCTCGGGCGCGCCGAACTTCTCCTACGATCTCTGTGTCGAGAAGGTGAACGACGAGGTCATCGATACCCTGGATCTGTCGTCATGGCGGGTCGCGTACAACGGCGCGGAGCCGATCAAGGCGTCCACGCTGGAGCGGTTCCACCGGCGGTTCGAGCGCGCCGGCTTTCAGCGTGAGGCGTGCTTTCCGTGCTACGGCCTCGCGGAGACCACGCTGTTCGTCGCGGGCGGGCCGCACAGCACGGTCGCGACGACGTTCGACGTCGACCGCGACGCCGTTCACCGCGGCAAGGTCGTGCCGGCCAGCGCCGGCGCAGGCACCGACGACGCGACGCGCATCCACACCTACGTCGGCATGGCGATCGATCCGCGCGACCAGCTCGTGAAGATCGTCGATCCGGACACGTGGACGACCCTCCCCGAGCTGCGCATCGGCGAGCTCTGGCTCAAGAGCGAGAGCGTGACGCGGGGCTACTGGAACCGCCCCAAGGCCACCGCCGACGCGTTCCACGCCTACACCACCGACACCGGCGAAGGCCCGTTCCTGCGGACCGGCGATCTGGGCTTTGTCCGTGACGGCAAGCTGTTCATCACGGGCCGGATCAAGGAACTGATCATCGTCAACGGCTTCAACCACTACCCGCAGGACATCGAGGAGACGGTCCAGGCGCTTTCGGAGAACTTCCGGGTCCACTACGGCGCTGCCTTCAGCTTCGAAGACGATCGGCTCGCCGTCATCCAGGCGGTGAACCGCGGCAAGGACGTGTCGGCCCAGTTCGAAGATCTCGTGTCGCGGATCCGCCGCGCGGTCTTGACAGTCCACGGCGTGGCCCCCGCGTACATCGGCCTCGTCACCCCCGGCACGATCCCGAAGACCAGCAGCGGCAAGATCCAGCGCGCCGCGCTGCGGCGACAGCTCCTCGAGAAGCGCCTCCCGACCCTCCATGCGTGGGAGATCGAGCGGCCTCGCGTCGAACCGAGGCCCGCGCCGCGCCCCGCCCCCGAGCGGGTCCGTCCGGCGCCTCCCCCCGTGCGCGCCCCGGCCGCGTCCCCGGCCGCGGGCGTCGACCAGAAGCTCGCCTGGATCCGCACGTACTGTGCGACCCGGATCAACTCGTACCTCATCGACGAGCGCCGCACGCTGCCGCCCTACATCGTCCTCGATTTCGGCAACCAGGGGCTGCTGGGGATGCAGATTCCCCAGGCGCACGGCGGGCTCGGCTTCTCCACGCGCGAGTTCCTGAAGGTCATGGAGCTGCTCGGCAGCAAGGATTTGACCCTGGCGTTGTTCGTCGGGCTCAACAACGTGCTCGGTATCCGGCCGGTGCTGCGGTTCGGAACCCAGCGGCTCAAGGAGCGCTACCTCCCGCTCCTGGCGCGCGGGCGTGAGCTGGCGGCGTTCGCGTTGACCGAGCCGGCGGCCGGCTCGAACCCGCAGGTCATCGAGGCGACCGCGCGGACGTACGGGGAAGCGCACCGCGTGACCGGGACCAAGGCATGGAGTGGATCGGCGGCCTGGTCAGGCCTCATGAACGTGTTCGCGAAGAACGTCGACGAGCACGGGCGCGCGGGGGGGATCTCGGCGTTCGCGATACCGCAGACCAGCCCGGGCGTGCAGCAGGGGCCCGAGGCGCTCACCATGGGCATGCGAGGGATGGTCCAGAACACGGTGTTCCTCGACAACGTCGAGGTGCAGCCGTGGCAAGTGCTCGGTCAGATCGGGCACGGTATGACCGTCGCGCAAGACGCGTTGTGCTACGGGCGCCTGGCGATCGCGTCGGCCTGCCTCGGCGCCACCAAGCTGTGCGTCCAGCTGATGCTCCAGTACGCCGGCCGGCGGCGGGTCGCGACCGGCAACCTGCTCCAGAACCCGTACACCCGCTCGGTGCTGACCGAGATCAAGCACCAGATCGCCGGCATCGAGGCGCTGATCGACGGGATCGCGGAGCGGATCGACGCCGGCATCGACGTCTCCCCGGAGGTGCTCGCCGTGTGCAAGTCGGTGAGCACCGAGGTCTTGTGGACCACCGTCGATCGGACCATGCAGCTCGCGGGCGGCCGGGGCTATAT
>Ga0308175_100000092_pt1 | contig 71336 bp, 40 predicted proteins | sample PhyCR1_3_FD_203893 | JGI IMG/M metagenome (GOLD analysis project Ga0308175, IMG submission 203893) | Soil microbial communities from UC Gill Tract Community Farm, Albany, California, United States - DLSLS.C.R1 | ecosystem: Environmental > Terrestrial > Soil > Agricultural land | place: USA...
GGGCGGTCCTGAGCGTGATGCCGCGGTTCATCAGCGCGCCGAGCGGGAACTTGTCGTCGAAGCCGGCGAACACGCCCAGGATCGAGACGATCCCGCCGCCGCGGCAGTTCAAGATCGCCTCGCGCACGGCGATCGGGCGATCCATCTCGAGCCCGAGCGCCTGCTTGACGCGGTCGTAGGCGAACTGTAGCCCGTGGCCCTCCGCCTCGAGGCCGACCGCTTCGATGCACGCGTCGGGGCCGCGCCCGGCGGTGAGCTCGTCGAGCGCTTCCTTGACGTCCTGCTCCTCGTAGTTGATTGCGTCGGTCGCCCCGGCCTTCTCGATCGCCCACGCGAGGCGGTACGGTAGGTGATCGATCGCGATGACCCGCTCGGCGCCGAGCAGCTTCGCGCTCGCGATCGCGAACTGCCCGACGGGCCCGCAGCCCCACACCGCGATCACCTTGCGCGGCGTGATCTCGCAGAACTCCGCGCCCATGTACCCGGTGGGGAAGATGTCCGACAGGAACAGCACCTGCTCGTCGGTCAGCGCCTCCGGAACCTTCAGCGGGCCGAAATCGGCGAACGGGACGCGCACGTACTCCGCCTGTCCGCCGGCGAAGCCGCCGGTGAGGTGCGAGTAGCCGAACGCGCCGCAGGTCGCGTGACCCATCAGCTTCTCCGGCAGCCAGCCGTTCGGGTTGCCATTCTCGCACACCGAGAAGTTGCCGAGCTGGCACGACTCGCAGTTGCCGCAGGCGATCGCGAACGGCACGACGACGCGGTCACCGACCTTGAGGTTCTTCACGCCCTTGCCGAGCTCCACGACCTCGCCCATGAACTCGTGGCCCAGGATGTCGCCCTTCTGCATCGCGGGTACGAAGCCGTTGTAGAGGTGCAGATCGGAGCCGCAGATCGTGGTGGCCGTGACCTTCACGATCGCGTCGCGTGCATTGATGATCTGTGGATCCGGCACGTGCTCGATGCTGACGTGTCTCTTGCCCATCCAGCAATTGGCCCTCATCGCGTGACTCCCTTCTCGGCGGTCGGCGGCGTGGGGATGAACACCTGCGGGCGCGCGCCCTCGCCGGGCTCGGACGGCTGGGCCGGGTGCGGCAGCGCGTGCTGGCTCGCGTCGGAGTACAGGACCTCGCCGGTCTCGATCACCTCCTTGAACCGGCGCAGATCGCCCTTCACCTCCGGCTTCGCGAACAGCTTCGCGAGCGCCGCGCTCGGCGCGCTCCCCGCGATCCCGAGCTGCAGCTCGACCCGCACCTCGGTCATGTCGCGGCCGGGCGTCTTCGTGAAGGTGACGCGGCCGCGCGTGGCGATCGGCGAGCCGGCGACCGACTGCCAAGCGATCAGCTTGCCGGGGCGGTCCTGCGTGAGCTTGGCGTCCCACTCGACGGTGCCGCCGGTGGGCAGCCTCGCGACCCAGTGCGAGGTGTCGCCGTGCTCGGTCACGGACTCGAGGTAGTCCATGAACAGCGGGAGCTGCGAGAGCTTGCGCCAGAACGCGTAGGTCTGCTCGGGCGTCTTGTTGACGGTGACGGCGTAGGTCACCGGCGCGGTCGACCGGGCCTGACCGGCGCGTCGTGCCGCCCACAGATCGATCGCCGTGACGCCGGCGACCGCGAGCGCGGCTCCGACGAGGCGCGCGGTGCTCGAGCGCGAGCGCGCCGCCATGCCGAGGGCGGCCAGATCGACGGCGTCGCCTGCGACGCGCAGCCAGAGGGGGGGCGCGCGGCGCGGTTGCGCGAGCACGCCGAGCCCGGTCAGGAGCTCTCGCGCGCCAAGCAGGCGGAGCACCGTCGAGGATCGGCCGCTCGGCTCGACGCCGATCACCCTGGCCAGCGCCCGCGGCGCCGCGAGCTCGGTGACGCCGAGCGCGAGGCTGAACCAGCCAAGACCGCGCGCCAGCCTCGGCTCCGGGTTGTCCGGAGCCGACCGGCCGCCCTGGGATGCACTTGTCGAGGCCCTATCTGTCGAAGCCATATCTGAACTCCTTCCGTGGTGATCCCCCAGCGGGAGCAACGGGCGTTCCAGCGCGACGCGAATGCCGGGAGCGCGACATCGGCGCACGCCACGAGGGGCGCCGCGTCGAGACCGCGGCGGCCAGCGATGACATCGGGTGCTTGAACGAGATCGTGGCATCCAGCGCGATCACGAGCGGCGGGCGCCTCGAACATGGGCGCTCGATCTCACGTAGCGCGGATCGCGCGTGGGCGCTCGTTGAGCGATGGGGGGGACGCGCTTATGGTCGGGCCATCGAACAAGGTGCTCGTCGGAGACGGCGGGTGGCTACTCGAGGAGCGGCCACTCGTGTAGCCACGGTTGACCTCGGGTCAAGCCGGGAGCGCCGGCTCGCTGGTCTCCGCGGGTAAGCGTGCGTGAGTATTGATGGCTCGCCTGCATGAACCGGCGGCACCGCGTTTGCTCGGAGCGCCCGGCATGCGGAATCAACTGGTGACTCTTGTCAGCATCCTCGCGATGCAAGCGTGTGCAACCGGCGACGGAGGCTCGCCCGGCAACGCGTCCCCCGAGAACGGCGTTGCGCCGACGGGCGCGTCGCCGAGCGGTCAGCGCGTCGGCTTCGTGCTCGCGCACGGCCTGTCCGGCAGCGTCGACAGCTTCGATCCCGCGATCGTCAGCGCGCTCGCCGCGGATGGCTACTTCGTCCTGCGCGATGCGGTGCCGCCGGTCGACAGCGTCGCGAACCGCGCGGCAGCGCTCGCGACCCAGATCGATACATTCGTCGCCGCGAACAAGCTCGATCGGGTCCACATCATCGCGCACTCGATGGGCGGGCTCGACAGCCGATTCCTGATCTCGTCGCTGCACTACGGCACCAAGATCACGTCGCTGACGACGCTGGGGACGCCGCACCGCGGCTCGCCGCTCGCCGACCTCGCCCTGGGCATCACGAGCAGCATCACGACCTCGCAGGAGGACGCCCTCCTCGCGTTCACCGGCATCCTCGGCCAGGACGTCGACGCTGACCAGGTCCAGAGCGCGCTCGTCGACCTCGCCGAGGCCAGCGCGCCCGCGTTCAACGCCGCCAACCCCGACGTGGCGGGCGTGACCTACGCCTCGTACGCCGGCTACAGCACGCTGTTCGGCGTGAGCAACTGGAACGCCGACGATCTGTGCTCGGTGACCGGCGTGGCCACGCCGAAGCCGTCGTCCCTCCCGGGCGAGCTCCAGCTCACCGGCCCGATCGTCGGCGGCCTCTGGCTGCGGCCGCACGACGGCGTCGTGCCGATCGACAGCGCGACGTGGACGGGCTTTCAGGGGTGTATCCCCACCGATCACCTCGACATGACGCGCGCGGGCGCCAAGGCCGCCGCCGATCTCAAGCTGGCGCTGGTACCGTTCTTCCGCCAGATCGCCGCGCGCGTCGGCTCGCTGTGACCCGTCGCGCGGGCTGTCCGCGCGTTTGCTGATCAGGGCCTGCTGTTCGGGTCGGCCGGGTTGCTATGCGCCTCGCGCTCGTCGCCGTCCCAGAAGCCGTCGCCATCGCGGTCGACACCGATGCGCTCGCCCGAGCCCACCGGCACGCAGGTGTAGGTCACCGGGTGATCGCTGTGCGTTGCCAGGAGCTGCAGCGCCGCGCTGGTGATGGGAGGCAACGCGCGCCGATCGGTCCTGAACAAGCCCGAGCCGACGTACAGGAAGCCGGCTTCGCGGTCGCCGATCTCGGTCTTGGCGACCAGATCGCACTCCCCGGCGTCGGCGCGCTGGCGGAGCATGTCGACGCGGGCCACCGCCGCCGCCGGGTTTCCGGCCGTGAGCGTGATCTGCTGGCCGACGACGGGCGCGAGGTTGGTGGGCGACGCCAGGAGGTACGCCTCGAGCTGCCGGCGCTGGAGTTCTCCTTTGGGGCCGTCCGACAGCCCGCCGTTGCCGATCCCGGTAGTCGCCTCCGAGAAGTTGATCGCATGGTGGAAGCGGAACACCGTATCGACCTGTCCGGCGTGGAGGAACCCGAAGCCGCGCACCTGATCTCCCTGGTAGCTGGTATCGGTATTCGTCACGCCGGGAACCTCTGGAAGACCGAACATGCCCACCTTCTGATAGAGATTGCGGAGGTGGGGGATCTTGAAGAGCTGCTCGTTGAACGCAAAGCTCGAGAGGCCGGACGTGCCGAAGAACCCGGGCGCCGCGCTGCCCGCGTTGCCGCTCGGATCGATCGTATGGCAGCTCGCGCACTTGAGCGTGGGGCAGGTTCCGTCGAGGCACGCGGGGACCCCGCAGTTGGTGCCGTCGAACAGAAGGCGCCCGGCCTCCTGATCCGCGGTGAGCACATTGTCGAGCGACCGGTTCGGGTTCGGCGGATACGTGATCTGGAGGATGAAGTCGGTGAACGCGTCCATGTCGGCCTGGGGGAGGACCGCATTGCGTCCGAGTAGATCGGTGAACCCGCCCTGGAACTTCTCGAACGCTGCGTGTTCGTCGAACGTCCCGCGATCCGGCTGGGCAGACGGCGCGTCGTTGCCGCCGGTACGGTCGCCGCGCCAGTGCATCGGGCCGTGGTTGGCCAGCCCGCGCAGGCTCTGCGTCGTCATCGGACCCTTCATCGGGTGGAAGATGGGAGCCATGGGCTGTTGCGTGAACAGATTGAACAGGGCGCTGGTGAACGGCCCGGGGTCGTTGGTCACCTGTGCGTCCGGGTTGCCGAGATCCCACGCCAGGCTGTCGAAATCGCCGTACACGTGGCAGCTCGCGCAGGCCGAGTCGCCGTGGCTCGATGAGAACCGGGCGTCGTAGAGGAACCGCCGGCCGGTCACGATGCTGCGCGGCTCCGGGTTATGCATCGTCACGTGCGTCGTCTCGGTCCGGGTCCGCGTGTCGATGATGGAGATCGCGTCATCGAACCGCGTCATCACGTAGAGTTGCCCGCGAGCCTCGTCGAGGACGAGGCCGGTGGGGCCGCCTCCGGTCACGGAGATGTGGCTCGCCGCGCTGGGCACGAACGTATCGTTCTCGAGCTCCTTGGTGGAGAACACCCCGACCTGGTCGGAGCCCATGGCCGCGACATAGAGGGTTGCGCCGTTGCCGGTCACGGCCATGCCCTGCGGCAAGGCGAGGGACCTGGCGTTCTCGGCGTTGGGGACCGGCGCGCAGCAGCTGTTGTAGTTGATGTGCTTGTTCAGGTGCCGCACGGCGACGCCGCCGCCGGGCGTGAGCACGGTGATATGGTTCTCGTGCAGGTGTCCGCGCAGGCTGTGCCCCGCGAAGGTGCCGGGGCCCTCGAATCGATCGAGGTTATTCGCGTCGGTGTTGGCGACGTAGACCTTCCCGTTCGCCGGATTGACGATCATCGAGTACAGGATGGTGCCGACGCCCTGGAAGAACCCGCTCGGTCCCGAGAGCTGGTGTGGTGGATTGGCCATGGCGTCGAGCACGAACACGTCCTTGTCGGGCAAGGCGAAGTTCACGGCCCGGTCGCGGACGCGGCCGGCGGCGTCGACCCAGTGGGTGCCGTTCCACTTGGCGATGACGCCCACCTCGGGCGCGGGCTGGCCTTCGGCGTTGGTCCGGGGGCCCGGGACGCCGTCCGGCCCGAAGCCGTCCGGGATCAACAGATCGCCGACGGAGGTGGTCTGGTTGCCGGTGTGGAAGCCGGCGGCGTAGACCCGGCTGCCATCGGGCGTCACCGCGAGCGCGCGGGGCGTGTCGGTGAACAGGGTTACGATGGTCAGGGGGGCGCCTCCCGGCGTGTTGCCCAGCGCGTTCGCGTCGAATACCCACACATCCGCGCGCCCCACACCCGGGGTCGTCAGCTGAGGATCGAACGGGATGTTCTGGCCGCGGTGCGCCGTCGTGACGAAGGCGCGCCCTCGGCCGGGACCGGCGAACACGATATCGCGCGGCTCGTCGCCGACGAGGAGGGTGCGCGCGACGTGCCCGGTCGTCGCGTCGTCGTCGAGTTCGACCACGCTGACGCTGTCCGACAGGTGATTGACGACCCAGACCTCGTGCGCCGACCGCGCCGCGACGGCGACCGGCTCGAGGCCGACCGGGATGGACGCGGTGTGAACGAGCTGGGCCTTCTTGATGCAGAAGATCTCGAGCCGGTTATCGGGCGTGTTGACGGCGAACAGGTGCTGGTTGTCCGGAGACAGCGCGAGCGGGCGGACCTGCCCACTCTCGAATAGCGTGAACGAGGATCCAGTCCCGGCCGGCGGGCGGCGAGCGCTGACCTCGACGGTCGCATCGGCTGACTCCTCGGGTGGCGGCGTGCACGCGGGCGTTGCCGCGAGCGAGAGCATCACGAAGGCGGCGAGCGACCTCGATGAGCCTCGGTAGGAATGCTGCGGATTCATTGTTACCCCTTCCCCTTTGCGTTGGTTGCCATCGATTGTCGATACGAGAAACTATGAATTATAACTACGGCACAAAAAACTCTTAGTCCAGGCTGAAATCGGATTAATGTATTGTCAAGGTCCAAAAAACAGTGAGGAAATGGAGCCTCATGGGTCGAGTTCACAGTGAGCTGGGAATAGGTGTGCGGTGGAACTCAATACCTTCTAGCGATGAAAGACACCCGAGCGCCGCGGCTGAAAATCGTAGTGCGTGGGCTTGCAGTACAGAGCTTCGGGTAAAATCAAATCTGTAACCTTCCCCATCGTCGTGCCGCGGAAGCAAGCTGGAAGCACCTGGCAAGCTCAAACCCGTGCCGCGCGAATGGTGTGACCGCGCACGAGAAATCCCGGAACGACCGCGGGCACGCATCGCCGGGGACCAGGTTGCTCGACGAGGAGGCTTGAACACGCGGCCAGGACCGTGAGGTTCCCGACGAGCTTTGCCGCAACGGACACACGAGCGCACCGCGACATACGCCGTTGCCCGCGTCGCAACCTGTTCCGGATGCGACAGTTTTTTCGGGAGCCGTCGGGACGGTCAACCGTGCCCTCGCCGGTGGCTCGATGGCGATGAACCTGTCACTTCATTGCCGTAGATCTCCACCCTGCGTATCCGGGTTCTCGGCGCTCACGCGCCGGCTCGGGCCGGGGGGAGGGGGGACCACTGCAACATCGTGTTTGCAGTCGCCTGTTTGCGGCCACTCGAGGCGCCGGAGGTGTGACCGTCCTGCCCGGCCGCCAGCGCGTCAACACGACGAGATTGCTTGGGCCGATGACGGCACGCGACGTGCTGCATCCAGCCGCCATGAAGGGCAACCTGAACCTGATCCTGATCGCGATGGCCGGCTCGGCGTGCGCCACGACCCAGGCCGGCGGTGACGACACTCCCGGGCATGATGGCGCCACCTGGGAGGTGCTCAGCGAGCACCAGGCGCCGTCGTTCACCGTCACCGATTCGACGGATGCCGACGGTGACGGCATCGCCGATCAACTCGAGGATTATCTCGTCGCGCAGTTCTCACCCCAGCTGCGGCTTGCGCCGGACGACATCGACTGGACGCGGCCCGCCAACGTCGACTGGTATCTGCCGAAGGTCCACATGCGGTTCGACCACCCGAACTGCGCAGACCATCAGGTCCTGGCGATCGGCCAGATCACCGCCGATTCGATCTGGCAGCAGAGCCACGCGACCTCGACCGGCATCGAGCCGTTTTGCTCGCACACCAGCACCAAGCTCCCGTCCGGAACGAGCACGGCGACCTTCACGCCGCACAAGGACTTCTTCCTTCAGCCCGAGGACGATAACCTCGTGCATCCCGGAATCCCGCCGTCACAGAGCAGCCAATGGCGCGTGTACGGCCACGTCCGCAAGAGTAGCTACGTCCGCGCAAGCGACCACACGGCGGCCGCTTACGATATCCAGATCTGGTTCTTCTATGCGTACAACGACTCGGTCGGCGGCGTGAACCACGAGGCCGACTGGGAGCACGTCACGATCTCGGTGGCCGCCAACCTCGACTTCGTGTCCGCGTATCTCAGCGCCCATAGCGACGGGGGCCGGTTCGACGATCCCTCCAAGCTCACGTGGACCGACCGGACGCACATGATTGGATATGCGGCCGACGGCAGCCACGCTGTCTACGAGAGCGCAGGCGAACACCCGAGTGCGGTGCCCGGGTTCCCCGATCACACCTACGAGGGTGGCCCGATCTGGGAGACCTGGACGAACTTCGTGAACCTCGGCGAGCGCGGCCACTTTCTGCATGGCCAGAACTGGGCTCAGTACGATGGGCGCTGGGGAGAAGTTGGGTCCATCGAGGACACGTCCGGTCCTGTCGGTCCGACTTATCAGGGGCGCTGGATCCCGGCGGGCAACGAGTACTGATCACGGCGGGGCCCGCGAGCCCGGCCAGCGTACGTGGCGTGCGAGGCTAGATCGACGCGGTGGGCTTGCCGGCCTTCACCCAGCCGGCGATGCCGTCGGGGAGCACTTTGACGTGGACATAGCCGGCGGTGATGGCCCTGGCAGCCGCGTAGTGCGAGGCGCCGCACGAGGTGTTGGTGCAGTAGAACACCAGGTGCTTGGTCTTGTCGGCCGGCAAGTTGTCGAGCGAGTCGGCGTCCGTGAGCAGCACCGCGCCCGGGATCACGCCCAGCTTCTTGCGGGTCTCGGGACCGTTGGCATCGACCGCCTGGCACTCGTCGTGCGCGAGCATCTGATCGAGCTCGTCGACGGATACCGTGGCCACCGTCGCCAGCTTGGCGGGAGCGTGGTCCGCGGTGGCGTCTGCCCCTTGCGTCCTGGAACAACCGGCACCCGCGGCCAGGGCGAGCAGCGAGACGACGAGGAACGTGCGCATGACGGGACCGTAGCCGACCCTCGCGCCGTGGACAACGCCGGCATGACGCGGCGGGCTCAGGGGTCCTTCAGCTTCGAATGAAAGCGCCCGTAGGTGAAGTAGATGATGAGGCCGATGACGAGCCAGGCGCCAAGCCGGAGCCAGTTGGTCCAGCCGAGGCCGAAGATCATGAGCAGGTTTGCAAAGATGCCGAGGATCGGGACCACGGGGACGAAGGGAGTCTTGAACTGTCGCGGTGCGTTGGGATGGCGCACGCGCAGGACCCAGACACCGATGCACACCAGCACGAACGCGAATAACGTCCCGATCGACGTCATGTTGCCGACGATGTCCTCGGGCAAGAACGCGGCGAACGCGCCGACGAAGCCGAAGAACAAGAGGTTCGACTTCCACGGCGTGCGGAACTTCGCGTGCACGTCGCTGAACACCTTGGGCACGAGGCCGTCGCGGCTCATCGAGAAGAACACGCGCGATTGCCCCATCAGCATGACCAGGATCACCGACGAGAACCCGGCCAGGATCGCGACGGTCACGAGCTTGGCCAGCCAGTCGTAGCCGGGCATGTGCTGGTGGATCGCGTAGGCGACCGAAGCCTCGCGGCCGCTGTGCCGGAAGTCGTCGACCGTGGCGATGCCGGTCAGGACGTGCGCGAACAGGATGTAGAGCACGGTGCAGATCGCGAGCGAACCGAGGATGCCGATCGGCATGTCGCGCTTGGGGTTGATCGTTTCCTGTGCCGCGGTCGAGACCGCGTCGAAGCCGATGTAGGCGAAGAACACGACGCCGGCCGCCCCGACGATGCCCCAGAAGCCGCCGAAGCTCTGGGCGACGCCTCCGCTGTCGACCACCGTCGTGACCTCGGGGATGTAGGGCGTGTGGTTGGCCGGGTTGATGAAGCCCCAGCCGAGCACGATGATGAGGATGACGATCGCGACCTTGGTGATGACGATGAGGCCATTGACGAAGGCCGATTCGCGCATACCGCGGATGAGCAGCAGGCTCAGCACGAGCGTGATGAACAGCGCCGGGACATTCATGATGCCGTGCGTGACCACGCCGGCTGCATCCGTCATCGTCTCGAGGGGTGAGTGGCACCACTGGAACGGCACCTGGTGGTTGCCAGGCAAGAACTCCAGAAGCTTGTTCAGGTACTCGCTCCACGCGATGGCAACCGTGGCGGCGCCGACGCCATACTCGAGCACGAGGTCCCAGCCGATGATCCACGCCATCAGCTCGCCGAGCGTCGCGTACGAGTAGGTGTACGCGCTGCCGGCGATCGGGATCATCGACGCGAACTCGGCGTAACACAGGCCCGCCAGCGCGCAGCCGATGCCCGCGAGGACAAAGCCGATCGTCACCGCCGGCCCGGCGTGGTAGGCGGCCGCGTTCGCCGTGCGCACGAACAGGCCGGCGCCGATGATGGCGCCGATGCCGAGCGCGATCAGGTTCCACGAGCCGAGCGTCTTCTTCAGCGCGTGGCTTTCATCGCCGGCTTCGGAAACCAGCGAGTCGAGCGACTTTCGTTTCCACAGGTTTGACATGGTTGCGCCCCCCGGACAAAAAACCACGGTTTGGGGCCGGGGAGCCAGCGGTGGGACGGGGAACCGGACGGCCCGGTACGTTTTGGGCCTCGTGGCCCGGTGCGGCAACCGATCCCGGGAGGGTGGATTCAGCGAGACGAACGCGCGCGGCGGGCCACCGGCGCCGGCGAGGAAGCTCGTCGTACCCCAGGTTCGTCTCGACACCCTGGCGAGCGCTTTACAGGCGGTCGCCGCGGTCGGACTTCGCCGGTGCGCCAGGAGTCTGTAAGCTATCGAACCCTCTCGCCATCGCCCGACCCGACGTCCCCTCGATCCGCCCGACCCGACGCCCCCTCGATCCCGCCCGACCCGACACCCTCCCTCGATCCCGCCGACCCGACGCCCTCCTTATCTCCGATCTCGATGCTTGCAAGACTCCTGGCGCACCGCCTGTGAGAACGTCAACCGGTCTTGGCGGTCCGGTGGAGGCCGGCCTCGAGCTCGTAGAGCCTCTCTTCGAGGACGCGGATGCGCTTGCGCAGCGCCGCCTGGACGAGCTCGTGGTCGCGGTCGGCGCTATCGCGGTTACAGTGCGTGCAGCGCGGCGAGACGATGTCGCGATGGGGCGTCAAGAGCTCCTGGATCGTCACCGGCCGAATTCGATGTTGCGGGACCGCCATGGCCTAGAGTGCTCCTGGAGTGAAGGGGGTTCGGTGGCCCGCGGATCCTGGAAACCACCGAGACATCACAAGTTCCTTCATCGCGATCCGCCCTTGCTCGTTTTGGACTTCTCACCCTAGCTCACCATGGACGCGGTCAGGGGTATGGCTGGGGTACCCATCGGGGCCCAAAGCGCCCAGGGATGACGGGTAGGTCCATTCATTTGTGAGCGGGAAGCGCGGAGCGCCGTACGGCAGGGGCAAACATCGCTTGTTGTCGGTGAGGGTTCCGCATAGATTCCGGCGCCTCCATGGGGATTGCAGACCTGTTTCGCCCCAAATACCGCCACAGCGATCCCCGGGTTCGCGCCGAAGCCGTCAGGGCTTTGACCTCGGACGACGCTGCCACCCTTGTCCAGATCGCTCGTACGGATCGCGATGTCGGAGTGCGCCGGCTTGCCATCGAACGGATCGGAACGGCCAAGGTGCTCGCCGATATTGCCGCGGCGGATCCGGAACGTAGCTTGCAAGATCTTGCGAGTGCGCGAGCGGCGCAGCTGTGGATGCCCCACGTCTGCAGCAAGGATCCGGAAGAAGCCGGAGCCGCGCTTGCTGGGATCATCAAGCTCGCCGATCAGCGCGCGCTGGTCGACGTGATCGTGCGCGCCGAAAGCCCCACCATCCGCAAGCGCGCGTTTGGTGAGCTGCGGGATCCCCGGGCGCTGTGCGACCTCGCCAAGAGCGAAGCGCCGCAGGATCTCCGCACCGCGGCGGTCGCGCGGATCGACGACGGCGACGTGCTGCGCGCCCTGGCGATCGATACGACGCAGAAGGAAGTCGGGCTCGCGGCGGTCGAGAAGCTCGACGATGTCGACCGGCTCGAGCACGTGGCGCAGAAGGCGAAGGCCAAGGCGGTCCGCCAGCGCGCGCGCAAGATCGTCAGCGAGATCGAGGAGGCCGAGCGCGCCAAGAAGCCGGGCATTCCCGATGACGTCAAGCGCCGGCGCGCCGAAAAAGCGCAGCTCGCCCGCGAGGTCGAGGCGGTCGCCGATAGCTTCGACTTCGCCAAGGTCGCCGAGGTCGTCAAGGCGGCCGAGGCCGCGTGGGCAAAGCTCGGCGGCAGCGATGACGGCGATGACCGGTTCACCAAGGCGGTCGAGCGGTTCTGGCGTCGCAAGGAGATCCACGATCAACAGGCGCGGTCGTCGGACGAGCTCCGCGTGATCGAGCGCGAGGCCCAGGCCGACAAGGAGCGCACCGCGGCCGAGCGCGCGGCCAGGGCAGGCGCCGAGCGCAGGCCCGAGGGTAAAGACGGTAAAGACGACGGCGGCAAGCCCGACGGCAAGCCCGACTCCGACGACGTCCTGACCATGCCCGATGGCATCCGGAACGATGTCAAGCGGCTCGCGCGCGAAGCCGAGGCCAAGGCCCGGCGCGAAGAGCGGGAGCGGCAGCGCGCCGAGGAAGACGCGCGGCGCCAGGCGCAGGTGGCCGAGCGCGCCGCCAAGCAAAAGGAAGACGCCGAGCGCGGCGCGGCGGTTGCGGCGAGCCTGGCCGCGTTATGCGATGACATGGAGGGCCTCGCCGGGCAGGCCAAGCAGGACCCGCGCGCGATCGATCGGCTGCTGTCGCAAGCTACCAAGGCGTTCGAACAGATCGGCAAGGTACCGGCCGAGGGCCGTGATGCGCTCGCCGATCGCTACCGGGTGGCCCGCGGCAAGCTGGTGACCAGGGCCGGCGAGCTGCGCGAGGCCGAGGACTGGCAGCGCTGGACCAACGTCCCCAAGGCCGAGGCCTTGATCGAGACCGCGAAGCAGATGCTCGAGGCGCCGGCCACGCCGGATCTCGGCAACCGGCTGCGCGGGCTGCAGGCGCTCTGGAAAGAAGTCGGCCCGATGCCGCAGCGCCGCTCGAAGGAGCTGTGGGATCAGTTCAAGGCGGCGTGCGATCAGGTCTACGACAAGGTGCGCGGCGTGCGCGCCGTCGAGCAGGAGAAGTTCGTCGAGGTCGCCAAGGTCAAGGAAGCCCTGATCGCCGAGGCGGAAGGCCTGGCGGATTCGACCGACTGGGCGGCGACCGCCGAGAAGCTCAAGGGGCTGCAGCAGCAATGGAAGCAATCGGGCCACCTGCCGCGCAAGCAGGGGGACGAGCTGTGGACGCGGTTCCGCGCGGCGTGCGACCGGTTCTTCGAGCGGCGCAAGCCCGAGCTCGAGGCCCGGCGCGCCGAGGAGGCGGCGAACCTGGCGGCGAAGCAGCAGCTGATCGCGCGCGCCAAGGCGGTGACGAGCGCGGCGCCGGCCGAGGGCGGCTGGGGCAAGTCGATCGCCGAGATCAAGGATCTGCAGCGCCAGTGGAAGGACATCGGGTTCGTGCCGCGGCGCGACGCCGACGCCGTCTACAAGGCGTTCCGCGCGGCGTGCGATGCGCTGTTCCAGAAGCGCGACGAGGCGCGCGACGCCGAGGCGAACGCGCATCGCGCGGAGATCGACGTGCTCATGGCGGAGATCGACGGCGTGATCGCGGGCGGCGACGACGTGGTCGCGCGGGCGATCGCGGCGCATGCCAGGTCCCGCGAGATCGGCGCGCTGGTAGCAGACGCCGATGCGATGGTGCAACACGTGATCGCGACCTATCCCGACGCCGTGCGCGGCACCGCGCTCGATCCGGCGCAGCTGCGCGCCAGGCGCGAGAAGCTGATCGCGCGGGCGACCGAGCTTCTGCCCAAGCAGGCGGTCGCGCCCGAGGCGGGCGTGGATCTGGCGGCGCAGCTCAAGCAGGCCATGCGGCAGAACGCGTTCGGAGATCTGCGGTTCTCGGGCCGCGATCCGGTCGAGGTGGTCGACGAGCTGCGCGCGAGCTGGGCCGACCATGGCCCGATCCTCGACGATGAAGATCGCGAGCAACAGGCGCGCTTCGAGGACACCGTGCAGCACGTGCTCGATGCCGCCGGGGTGAAGCCGAGGCTCCCGCGCGACGAGCGGCCCCCGCATGACGCCGACAGCGACGAGCGCTCCGGACGCCGCCGCCGCCGCGATCGCCGCAGCGGGGAACAGCCGGCCGTGTCGGCCGACCCCGCGCCGGGGCGGATGCGCGCCTCGGACGAGATCGCCGTGATGCGGCCGCCGATCGAGGTGGCAGCCGCGTTTGACTCCGGCCCGGTAGCGCGGCCCGACCATGAGGCTGCGCGAGACGAGGGCTCGCCGGACGCGAGCGCGGCGGCGGCCCCCGACGCGCCTGCCGTGCCGGCGGTGATCCCGGCCTCCGCGCATGACGCGATCACCATACCGGTGGCCGCGCCGCCGCCGGAGGCGCCGGCGGTTCCCGAGCCACTGGCGCGGCCGGATGAGCGATCCGGGCCTGCGGGGGCGCCGTCGAGTGCGTCGCCGGACGAGCTCGATACCGGGTGGGATCTCGGCGACGAAGATCCGACCGCGGGTAGCGAGCCGACCGAGAAGCCCGAGGTCACGACGACGCCGTCGTCGAGCGAGATGGCAGGCGACGGCGCGGTCGAGGGCGACGGCCTCGACACCGGCTGGGACTGAGGGGCTCGATCAGGCGGATTCGCAGCGCCTCGAGGGCTCGAATCGGTGAACCGTACGCGAGATCGTCATCCAGGGCTCGCCCGCGGCGCGGCGCTGGGTATCCTGCGCGAACGTGACCTCGCTCCTGACCGCCGACGATCTGTTCCTGTTCAACCAGGGGACGCACCACAGGCTGTACGAGAAGCTCGGGGCGCACCTCGTGCCGGGCGGGACCTACTTCGCGGTGTGGGCACCCAACGCCACCGCGGTGAGCGTGATCGGCGACTGGAACGCCTGGTGCGGCGGCCGCGATCCGCTGATCCCGCGTGAGACCTCGGGCATCTGGGAGGGCATGGTGCCGCGGATCGGGCACGGTGCGCGTTACAAGTTCGCGATCGTCGGGCGCGACGGCATCTCGCGCGACAAGGCCGATCCGTTTGCGGTGCGCGCGGAGCATCCGCCGGCGACCGCCTCGATCGTCTGGCAAGTGCAGCACGAGTGGGGTGACGCGGCGTGGATGGCGGGGCGCGGGGCGCGGTTCGCGCGCACCGCACCGGTCAGCATCTACGAGGTCCACGCGGGCTCGTGGCGGCGCGATCACAACGAGGTGCTCGGCTATCGCGAGCTCGGCGCCCAGCTCGGCGAGCACGTGAGGCGGCTCGGCTTCACCCATATCGAGCTCATGCCGGTCATGGAGCATCCGTTCTACGGATCCTGGGGCTACCAGGTCACCGGCTACTTCGCGCCGACCACGCGCTACGGCGCACCGGACGACCTGATGGCGATGATCGACGACCTGCACCGCCTGGGGATCGGCGTCATCGTCGACTGGGTGCCGGCGCACTTCCCGACCGACGCGCACGGCCTGGCCCTGTTCGACGGCACGCACCTGTTCGAGCACGCCGATCCGCGCCGCGGGTTTCACCCCGACTGGACCAGCAACATCTTCAACTACGGCCGCCACGAGGTGAGATCGTTCCTGATCTCGTCGGCGATCATGTGGCTCGACCGTTACCACATCGATGGGCTGCGGGTCGACGGCGTCGCCTCGATGCTGTATCGCGACTACTCGCGCAAGCCCGGCGAGTGGGTGCCCAACGAGGACGGCTCGAACCATGATCGCGACGCGATCGCGTTCATCCAGGACTGTAACCGCGCCATCTACGGCGCGTTCCCCGATGTCCAGACGATCGCCGAGGAGTCGACGGCGTGGAGCGGGGTGACGCGGCCCCCGGAGACCGGCGGCCTCGGGTTCGGCTACAAGTGGGATCTCGGGTGGATGCACGATACCCTCGGGTTCCTCGCGCGCGATCCGATCCACCGCAAGTGGCACTACAACGACCTCACGTTTCGCTCGATGTACGTCGACTCCGAGAACTTCGTGCTGCCCATCTCGCACGATGAAGTCGTGCACGGCAAGCACTCGCTGATCGGCAAGATCCCGGGCGATCCATGGCAGAAGCTGGCCACGCTGCGCCTGCTCTACGGCTATCAGTGGACGCTGCGCGGCAAGAAGCTCCTGTTCATGGGCGGCGAGCTGGGCGTGGAGAGCGAGTGGAACCACGACGCCGAGCTCGACTGGGCGCTCGGGGCGAACCCGGCGCGCGACGGGCTCGCGCGCTGGCTCGGCGACCTCAACGCGGCCTACCGCACGCACCCCGCGCTCCACACCGGCGACTGCGAGCCCTGGGGCTTTCGCTGGATCATCGCCGATGACCGCGAGGCCAGCGTGCTCGCGTACGCCCGGTTCGACCAGGACGGCGACCACCCGGTCGTCGTGGTCGCCAACTTCACGCCGATCCCGCGGGATGGCTACCGCATCGGCGTGCCGCGCCCGGGGTTCTGGCGCGAGGTGCTGAACTCCGACGCGCAGGTCTACGGCGGCAGCGGCATGGGCAACCGCGGCGGGATGCACGCGGAGCCCGGGGCGTTTCGCGAGTACGAACATTCGCTCGTGGTCACCGCGCCGCCGCTCGCCGTCGTAGTATTCGCAGCAGAGTGAACGACAAGTGGGTTTGCATCCACGGCCACTTCTATCAGCCACCGCGGGAGAACCCGTGGCTCGAGGCGGTCGAGCCACAACCGAGCGCGCACCCGTACCACGACTGGAACGAGCGGATCACGGCGGAGTGCTACCGGCCCAACGCCGCGGCCCGCGTCGTCGATAACGCCAACCAGATCATCCAGATCGTCGACAACTACCAGCGCATGAGCTGGAACGTCGGGCCCACGCTGATGTCATGGCTCGAGGCTCACGCGCCCGACGTCTACGACGCCCTCCTCGCCGCGGATCGCGCCAGCATCGCGCGGTTCGGCGGCCACGGCTCGGCGATGGCGCAGGCCTACAACCACATGATCATGCCGCTCGCGTCGGCGCGCGACCGGGCGACCCAGGTGCGGTGGGGCATCGCCGACTTCGAGCGCCGGTTCGGCCGCGCCCCGGAGGGCATGTGGCTGCCCGAGTGCGCGGTCGATACGCCGTCGCTCGAGACCCTCGCCGCCGAGGGCATCGCGTTCGCGGTGCTCGCGCCGCACCAGGCCAAGGCGTGGCGGGCGCCCGGCGGCGCGTGGCACACCCAGCCGATCGACCCGGGCCGCGCCTATCGCTGTGCGTTGCCGTCGGGGCGAACGATCGATCTGTTCTTCTACGACGGCGCGACCTCGCGGGCGGTCGCGTTCGAGCGCTTGCTCGCCGACGGCCACCAGATCATCGCGCGGATGACCCACCGTGGCCTCGTCGAGGGCGGCGGGCCGACCCTGTGCCACATCGCGACGGACGGCGAGACCTACGGCCACCACCATCGCTACGGCGACATGGCCCTCGCATGGGCGCTCGCGCAGGTCGAGCAGGGCCGCGATGGTACGCGGCTCACCAACTACGCCGAGTTCCGCGCCCGGGTGCCGGCGACCTGGGAGGTCACGATCGCCGAGAACACGTCGTGGAGCTGCGCGCACGGCACCGCGCGCTGGCGCGACGACTGCGGCTGCCACAGCGGCGGCCAGCCGAGCTGGAACCAGAAGTGGCGCCGGCCGCTGCGCGATACATTTGACTGGCTGCGCGACCAGGCCGCCGCGGCGCTCGACAACGTCGGGCGGCTCCTGTTTCGCGATCCGTGGGCGGCGCGCGATGCCTACATCGCCGTCCTGCTCGAGGGAACGCCGGCGCGGGCCCCGGATCGCACGCCGGTCCGCCCGCCGCCGCGTCTGCCCGCCGCGCGCGATCGCTTCCTCGCGACGCATACGCTCTACGAGTTCGACGCCGGCGAGCGCGTGCGCGCGCTGTCCCTCATGGAGATGGCGCGCCACGCGATGCTCATGTACACGAGCTGCGGCTGGTTCTTCGACGACCTCTCGGGCATCGAGACCGTGCAGTGCATGCGGTACGCGGCGCGCGTCGCGGAGCTCCTCGACGATGTGGGCGGCGCCCCGATCGAGCCCGAGCTCATCGATCGGCTGAGCGCGGCGAGCTCGAACCTCGCCGAGGAAGGCGATGGCCGCCGCGTGTGGCTCCGGCACGTGCAGCCGGCGCGGGTCGACTCGACCAAGATCTGCGCGCACGTCGCGGTCCACACGCTCGTCGAGCCCGACGCGGGCGGCAGCCTCGACGTCTACGGCTATCACGTCGACTTCGTCGATCGCATCGAGCGGCGCTCGGGGCGCACGCGGCTGACCGCCGGGGTCGTGCGCGTCCGGTCGCAGCTCACCGAGATCGCGACGTCCTTGTGCTTCGCGGGCCTGCACCTCGGCGAGCAGCACGTCACCGGCGGGGTCCGGCCGCCGCCCCCGCCGGACGAGTGGGCCAGCATCGTCGGCGAGCTCACCGGCGCGTTCAAGACCGCCGACGTGTTCGCCGCCCACCGCGCGATCGATCGCCACTTCCCGGGCGGCGAGCTGTCGTTATCATCGCTGTTGCCGGACAGCCGCGAGCGCGTGCTCGGCGCGGTCCTGGGCGAGGCGATCGCCACGGCCGAAGCCGAGCTCGCCGCCGCCTACGACCGGCACGTCCCGCTGATCCGCTGGCTGGTCGCCCACGAGCTGCCCGTCCCCGAGGTCCTGCACGCGATCGCCGAGGCGACCCTGCGCCGCCGCGTGCTCGGCAACCTGCGCGAGCAACAGCCGAGCTTCCCCGCGCTGCGCGATCACATCCGCGAGGCCGTCGACGTCAAGGTCAGCCTCGATACCCCGGAGATCGCGCTCGCGGCGAGCGAGGGCCTGCGCCGGCTGATCGATCAGGTCGCCGCGCCCGACGGCACCCTCGACGCCGTTGCGCTCGAGACCATCGCCCGTGCGACCGAGGTCGCGACCCGGATGCGCAGCGAGGTCGATCTATGGTTCGCGCAGAACGCCACCTGGCGGCTGCTCGACCGGCTCCCCGATCTGCGCCGCCGCGGCAACGCCGGCGACGAGACCTCGGCGCACGCGGCCGCCAACCTCGAGCGCCTCGCCCGCGCCCTCCGGCTCGCCGTCCGCTGAGCGAGCCCCGTGCTCTACAATCTCGGCCTTGCCCCGCAATCGGTCTACAGTCAACAAGGAGTTGCCGCCGCCGCATCGGAGAGCCGGGCAGGCCAAGCACGGTGACAACCCTTGAGTCCCGATACCGCAGAGCGACTGCCAGGTATTGCCGCGAGACGCCCTGACGTGGGTTATGTGTTCGAGCCCCGGCGAGACCAAGAACGCCAGGTGCCAGACCGCGCGCGCTGGCTGGTCGTCGGCTAAGCTAGTCCTGATGGCGTTCCGTGTTCGCGTCTGTCGGCTCGCCGACATCGTCGCCGGAGAGCTGCGCGCGTTCGCGGTGACCGGCGTGACGTGGCCGGTGATCCTCAGCTTCGTCGAGCACGAGCTGGTCGCCGTTCCCGGCGTGTGTCCGCATGAGGACGTCGGGCTCGCCGACTATGGCGAGCTGGAGGGCACGACGCTGCGCTGCCGCGTGCACGGCTTCGAGTTCGACGTGTTGACCGGCCGGTGCGAGCACGATCCGCGGCTTTCCCTGCGCCGTTACCCCGTGACCGTGATCGGCGACGAGGTCTGGGTCGATCTGCTGTAGCGCGGGGGTAGCGCAGCCACGAGCGCCGCAGGTACGGTAGCTCGATGCCTGCCGATCTTGCCGCCGACACGGCGATGCGCGTCGATCCCGCCGTCCCCGGGCGCTATCACGTGATGCTGCCCGACCACTGGGACTTCTTGATGCCATCGGGCGGCGTGGTGATGACGTGCGCGCTGCGGGCGGCGGCGGCCGAGCTCGGCGATCCCGCGCTGCGGTTCGCCTCGGCGACGACGATCTTCTGCACGCCGATCAAGAACGGGCCGCTGGTCGCCGACGTGGTCGTGCTGCGGCGCGGCGGCAGCGCGGCGCAGGTCCGGGTGGCGCTGCGCGACGGCTCGGGTGAGCCCGGCCTCGAGCTACTCGCGACGTTCATGCGCGAGCGCAAGGGGCCCGACGTGCTGGGGGTGGCCTTCCCGCGCGTCAGGTCGCTCGCCGACGCGCTGCCGGCCGACGGCGGCTCCCGCAACAATCCGCTCGTACGGCTCCGGTTTCACCAGCAGCTCGAGTACAAGATCGCCGAAGGCGAGCAGTTCTGGCCGCCCGAAGAGACCGCGGGTCCGGCCCGCTACGCCCGCTGGGTGCGCTACCGGACGCCCCAGCATGACGCGGCAGGTCGGCTCGATCGGCTCGCCTTGATGCCGCTGATCGATATGATGCCGCCGGCGCTGCATCGCGCGATCGGCCCCGGTAGCTATCGGTTCCATGCGCCGAGCCTCGATCTGACAACGTATGTGATCGACGACACGACGCGCGAGTGGCTGCTGGTCGCGGTGACGGCGCGCCGCGCCAAGGCCGGCTGGGCGATCTCCGACACGGATGTCTGGGACGACGAGGGCCGGTATCTCGCCCACGGCGCGCAAGCGATGTTCCTGCGCGGCGTCGCCGGCGAGCCGCCGGTGGTCGATGCATCTGAGCGCTGACCGGGCGCGTGTGCGCCGCGCCATGTAGGCGAATTGTCTACCGAGCAGGGGCCCGAGGGCTCGGTTATGATTTGCGGCGATGCGGTCTGGAATGCTCGTCGCGGTCGTGCTGGTTGGTTGTGCCCACGGTAAGCCCAACAACGACGGCGTGGATGCGGCGCCCGATACGCCGGTCGTGGTCGATTCCGGATGTGGAATGCTCCCGTGCCAGGCGATCTACGTCGCGCCGTCGGGGAGCGATACAGCTGCGGGCACGAAGGACGCGCCGGTCCAGACGATCTCGGCCGGCATCACCAAGGCCGCTGCGGCGGTGCCCGCCGAAGCGGTGGTCGTCCAGGCGGGCTCGTACGCCGAAACACTCGTGGTGCCCTCGGGGGTGATGATCTATGGCGGGTTCGACGCGAGCTGGAGCCGCGCCGCGTCGGCCACGACCGAGATCACCGGCGCCTCGCCGGCGGTCACGTTCCAGGCGATCACGGCGACGAGCGGCCTCGATCATGTGACCGTCAAGAGCGCGGATGCCGCGCAGCCGGGGGAAAGCTCGATCGCGGTGGTGGTCATGGGATCCTCCATGATGGTCGAGCTGCGCACCGTGACGCTCCTGCCGGGGAACGGCGCGCCGGGAAAAGACGGGGGCAACGGCACCGCAGGCGCTGGAGGAGCGGACGGGATCATTGGCCAGAAAGGTGTCGAGCACTCCGGGTCGTTCGGATGCAGTAACAACACGTTGCCGGTTCCTGGAGCCGGTGGTACCTCGACGTGCGGGCGCGCTGGTGGCGCCGGCGGTGCACCGGGCGTTGGTAGTGGAGCGGGCGCGACCGGCGCTCCCGGCGCGGGTGGAACACCCGGTGGTGTCGGCGGGGCAACCACCAAGCCTGGCACCGCCGGCACACCTGGCGCGAATGGCACCCCGGGCATGCTGGGCAGTGGCGGTATGGAGACCGGGGTGTTTGCCGGCGCGGTCTACATGCCATCGAACGGTGGCAACGCCACCGCGGGCGGGAACGCCAACGGCGGCGGTGGTGGTGGCGGCGGTGGTGGTGGTACGAACAACTGCGACTCGTCCGGATCGTCGGGCGGCGGCGGTGGTGGCGGCGGCTGTGGCGCGACTCCGGGCACGGCGGGGACCGGCGGCGGTGGCTCGTTCGGCCTCGTCGCGATCGACTCGCACGTCAACCTGACCGCATCGATGATCACCGCGGGGACCGGCGGCGCCGGGGGGAAGGGCGGGCAGGGCGGGCAGGGCGGTCTCGGTGGTGCCGGCGGTCTCGGTGGCCCCTACGGTGGCTCCAATGATCAAGACGACGGTGGCAACGGCGCGGCGGGTGGCAAGGGCGGCGACGGCGGCACGGGTGGTCACGGCGGCGGCGGTGGCGGCGGCCCCTCGGCGGCGGTCGTATGCGTCGGGACGGGAACGATCTCGCTCTTGCAGTCGCCGATGCTGACCGGCGGGACCGGCGGCGCCGCGGGCGCGTCGCCCGGCAACCCCGGGGCTCCGGGGCTATCGACGCGCTCGATCGGCTGCTCGTTCTTCTAGCCGAAGGCCGCGGCGTTCGCCGCCGAGCCAACCGCGGCGGCGGAACAACCAGAGCTGCGCGGCGACGATGATCGCGAACGCGCCGCACAGCGCCCAGAACGCCCACTCGTCGTGCTGCAGGGGCACGCCGCCGACGTTGACCCCGAGCAGGCTGCACACGAAGCCGAGCGGCAAGAACACCGCGGTGATGATCGACAACACGTAGAGCCGCTGGTTCGTCGCCTCGCCGATCTTCGACTGCAGCTCCTCCTGGGTCACCGCCGCGCGGTCGCGGGCCGCGTCGAGCTCCTCGACGGTGCGGGTCATCCGGTCGGCGGACTCGGCGATCCGGCTGCGCGCGGTGGCGTCGAGCCACGGGACCTGGATCTGCGAGAGCTTGGCGAACGCTTCGCGCTGCGGCGCGAGGAACCGGCGTAGCGCGATCGCCCGCCGGCGCTGATCGGCGAGCTGGGTGCGCAGCTCGCCGCGGGTCTCGCTCAGCACTTGGTCCTCGCACGCGGCGATGTCGTCGCCGAGCGTATCGACGCGGGCCGCCACGTGTTCGAGGATGCGCTCGACGAGCACGGCGGTCAGCTCGCCGACCCCGGTGGGCCCCGCACCGCGATCGAGGTCGGCGGCGATCGCCTTGAGCGAGCGCGACTGCCGGCGGCGCAGCGTCACGACCCGGTGCGGCTCGATCCAGGAGCGGATCGACAGCATATCCTCGGGCGCGGCGCCCTCGTTGACGTTGATCCCGCGGACGATCAAGAGCAGCGCGTCACCGTGGGCCATCGCGCGGGGGCGCGGATCATCGTCGAGTAGCGCGTCGCGGATCAGCGGGTCGATCTGCGAATGCAGGCCGAGCCAGCGCTCGACGTCGGGCGCCGAGTAGTCGAGGTTCAGCCACAGCGCGCCGTCGGCGGGGGTCCAGCGCTCGATCCCGTTCCAGTCGAGCTGCTCGCCGCCGCCGCGACCGTCGAGCAGGTAGGCGTGCGCGAGCCCGGTGGGCTCGTAGGCGGCCACGGTGGACATGCCGGGAGGTTGTACTACGCGGAAGGTGTGCTCCGCGCGCCGCGGAGCGTCCTCGCGCCTTGCGGCGCGGCGATCGGCGATCTTCGACCCGGGCACTTACGCCCGGCGGCTCGAGGAGGCGATGACCGGCGCGGACTTCCAGCCGCTCCCGACCAAGTGGTGGCATTTCGACGCGCTGCCATGAGTCCGATCGATTCGCCGATTCCGTATTACCCGGTCAACGACTTCGGTCTGCTGATGAAGGGCCTCGCGATCGGTGGCGTCGGCATCGCTGATTCGTCGTGGCTCGCGCCTTGCCTGACGCGTCCGCCGAGCCGGTGCAAGGCGAATCGCGGCCTGGGATCTGGTGATCGACGCCGCGCGTATTCACGTCGCGTTCCACATAAAACGTCGAGATGTCGCGGATCTTGCACCCCGGCGCCGAATGATCATATTAGCGGGGTTGCTCGGTGAAGGCAGTGTCCTTCCAAGAGGAGTAACCGTGGAAGAATCTCAACGTTTTTTCGGCAGTCATGGCCAGGCGCTCATCGTCATCGCCAGCGTGCTCGTCGGGCTCGTGCTGCTCCGGCGATCGAACATGCTGCGCTACATTCCGAATAACCGGATCGGCATCGTCGAGAAGTTGTGGAGCACGCGCGGCTCGGTCAAGCATGGCTTCATCGCGCTCGCGGGCGAGGCCGGGTTTCAACCCGAGGTGCTGCGCGGTGGCTGGCACATGCTGTTTCCGTTTCAGTACCGCGTGCACGTGATGCCGCTGGTGACGATCCCGCAGGGCAAGATCGGCTACGTGTTCGCGCGCGATGGCCAGACGCTGCCGCCGACCCAGGCGCTGGCGTCCAACGCGGTCGCGAAGGACTTCACCGATGTCCGTGAGTTCTTGCGCAGCGGCCAGCGCGGGCCCCAGCGCCGCGTGCTGCGCGAAGGCACGTACGCGCTGAACCTCGCGCAGTTCGTCGTCCTGACCGAGGGCGATCTGCATTACCTGCCGCTCGATGGCGACGAACAGGCGCTGTTCCAGAAGATGGCGGCGTTGCTCGTCGAGCGCGCCGGCTTCGCGCCGGTCGTGATCACGTCCGACAGCGTCGGCGTCGTGACGGTGCACGACGGGCCCTCGCTGGGCCACGGCGAGATCATCGCGCCCACCGTGGGCCAGAGCGACGCCGTGCTGCACCACAACAGCTTCCAGGACTCCGAGCAGTTCCTCGCCGCGGGTGGCAAGCGCGGCCGGCAGCTCGAGGTGCTGGTCGAGGGTACGTACTTCATCAACCGGCTGTTCGCGACGGTCGAGACGATCCCCAAGACCGTCGTCGAGGTCGGCAACGTCGGCGTGGTGGTCTCGTACACCGGTACGGTCGGCAGTGATCTGTCGGGCGATGCTTATCGCCACGGCGAGCTGGTGCTGAACGGCCAGCGCGGCGTGTGGAACGAGCCGCTGCTCCCCGGCAAGTACGCGTTCAACACGTACGCCGGCCGGGTGCTCATGGTCCCGACCACGAACTTCATCCTCAAGTGGATCCAGAGCGAGGTCGGCGCGCACCAGCTCGACGAGAACCTGTCGGAGATCTCGATGATCACCAAGGACGCGTTCGAGCCGAACCTGCCGCTGTCGGTCGTGGTCCACATCGACTACAAGAAGGCGCCGCTGGTGATCCAGCAGTTCGGCGACGTCAAGCGGCTGGTCGAGCAGACGCTCGATCCGATGGTCTCGGCGTACTTCAAGAACATCGGCCAGACCCGGACGCTGATCCAGCTGATCCAGGATCGCTCGGCGATCCAGGACCAGTCGTCGGAGCAGATGAAGGCGAAGTTCGCGGGCTATCACCTCGAGCTCAAGGAGGTCCTGATCGGGACGCCGTCGAGCCGGCCCGGCGACAAGGCGATCGAGCAGATCTTGACGCAGCTCCGCGCCCGCCAGATCGCCGAGGAGCAGGTCGAGACCTACGGCCAGCAGGAGAAGGCCGCCGGCAAGGAGCGCGAGCTGCGCGAGGCCGAGGCCAAGGCGCGGGCCCAGCAAGCGCTCACCGAGTCCGACATCTCGATCGCGATCCAGTCGAACGCCGGCAAGGCGGACTACCAGCGCTCGGTCCAGCAGGCCGCGCAGATCCGGACGATCGCCGAGGCCGAGGCCGACAAGACCAAGCTGCTCGCCGCCGGCGAGGCCCAGCGCATCAAGTCGCTGGCCGCGGCCGAGGCCGAGAAGGCCGCGCGCGTCGGCATCGCGCAGGCGCTCGCGATCGAGGAGCAGGTACGCGCCTCCGGCGGCCCGCAGCTCCTGCTCACCCGCCACGTGATGGAGCGGTTCTCCGAGGCGGTCGAGCTCGCGAAGATCGACGTCGTCCCCAAGGTGATGATCACCGGCGCGGGCGGCGCCGGTGGCGGCCAGGGCAGCGTGTTCGAGGCCCTGCTCGCGCTCGTCCTGTCCGACAAGGTCAACGACAAGGTGCAGGACATGCCGGCGCGCGATGCCAGGCTCGATCAGGTGCGCGATACCATCCGCGAGGGCCTGGTGGCGACCCTCCGCAATAACGACGAATCGGCCGTCGCGTTGCGCGATCGCTAGTTCCGCGCGCCGCGCCTGCAGCGTTAGCTGGTACTAACCGAGCGCGATGGGGAGCATCGGGGCGCTGTCGAGCGTGACGGCGACCGCGTGGATCACCGCCGCGATGCGCACCACGTCTTGCACCTGCTCCGGAGTGCCGCCGCGCTCGCGCAGCGTGTTCTCGTGGTCGCGCACGCACTTCTCGGAGCCGTTGAGCAGCGACGCCGCAAGGCACCACAGCCCGAAGTCGACGGGCCCGACGCCGGGCCTGCCGAAGTTCAGCATGCGCAGCCGCGCCGGCAGGTGATCGTACGGCGACCCGTCGCCCATGATGTGCTGGAACCGGTAGTAGATGTTGTTCATGCCCATGACCGCGGCGGCATTCCGCGCCGCGGCCGCCGCATCCGGCGATAATTTCGCGTCGGCGGCGACCGCGGCGACCACCTCGGCGTTGCGCGCCGTCACCGCCGCAGCAAGCGCGGTCCCCCACGCTTGCTGGGCGGTGAGCATCGTCGAGCTCGTGATCACGCCGAGGTTGACGCGCAGATCTTTCGCATAGTCGGGGAGGCGTTCTTTCAACCGATCGATCGACATCGGCATCGGCTCTGTCCGTAAGGTCTGACCTGACAACAAGGGGGATTTGTCTTCAATGGCCAGCATGGGTGATCTCGTGGCATAGGATCGGCCAACCCCGTTGACAAGTCTAATCATACAATTCTATGGATGTGATAAGGCTTAGTTATCATGGAGCGCCCCTCGATTCGCCAGCTCGAATGCCTGGTCGCGGTCGCCGAGACCGGTAGCTTCCGGCGTGCCGCCACCTCGCTCGGGATTTCACAGCCGGCGCTGTCGGCCCAGGTCCAGGCCGCCGAGCACGTGCTGGGCATCCAGGTGTTCGAGCGCGACCGCCGGAGCGTGCTCATCACGCCGGCCGGTGACGACGTGGTCGGCCGCGCGCGCGAGGCGCTCGTCGCGATCGACGCGGTCGGAGACGCGGCCCGGCGCCGCGGCGAGCCGCTGGTCGGGTCGCTCAGGCTCGGGGTGATCCCGACGATCGCCCCGTACTGGCTGCCGGTGCTGCTCCCCGAGGTGCACCGGCGGTTTCCGCGGCTCGAGCTGATCCTGCGTGAGGACCAGACCCACCGGCTGGTCGCCCAGCTGTCGGCGGGCCAGCTCGAGCTGGCGCTGCTGGCGATCCCGGTGCAAGGCGACTTCACGACGGCGCCGGTCGCGCGGGAGGCGTTCATGGCCGCGGCGCCGCGGGGGGCGGCGCTCATCAAGCGCGGCAAGCTCACCGAGCGCGATCTCGACGACGAGACCGTGCTCTTGCTCGAGGACGGCCACTGCTTGCGCGACCAGGCGCTCGAGGTGTGCAAGCGCGCCGGCGCGATCGTCTCGATGGAGGTCCGGGCCACGAGCTTGCCGACGCTGGTGCAGATGGTCGCCGGCGGCCTCGGCGTGACGCTGCTTCCGGAGGCCTCGACGGCAACGCTCATCCAGCGTCACGGCCCGGTCGCGCTCGCCGAGTTCGTCAAGCCCGTCCCGGGTCGCACGATCGGCCTGGCGTGGCGAACGTCGTCGGGCCGGCTGCGCGAATTTCGCGCGCTCGCCGAAACGATGGGCGCCGAGGCCGAGCGGTTCCTGACCAAGCTGCGGGACGCCCGCGGCAAGACGCGCGAGGCGAGCGAGCGGCAGCGCCGTAGCCGGCAGACCTAGCCGCCGACGTGGACCTGCATGCGGAGCCCGAGCGGCAGGGTGATGCCGGACGCGCTGCCGGGCGCGTCCGCGAACCGCGCGATCACCTCGAGGACGCGGGTGTCGACGCGGGCGCGCGGATCATCGTCGCGCGCGGTCTTGCGGCCGAGCTCGCGGGTGGTGCGGGTGATCCGGATCGGGAACCGGCGCTCGCCGTAGGCGTCGGCGGTCGCGTACGCGGCCTGGCCGGGCGCGATCGCGGCGACGTCGGCCTCGTCGATCTCGGCGCGGATCTCGAGCTGCGTGAGGTCGGCCATCGAGACGACGGGCACCGGCGCGGTCAGCGTGACGAGCGCGCCGACCTCGGCGGTGCGCCGCAGGATCACGCCGCCGGTCGGCGCGGTGAGCACGGTCTGATCGAGCGCGACCTTCGCGGCGTCGAGCTCGGCGGAGGCCAGCGCGATGGCGGCGGCGGCCTCCTCGATCTGCTCCTGGCGCGTACCCTTGGCGAGCGCCTGGTAGCGTGCGGCCTGGGCGGTCGCCTGGGCAGTCGCGATCCGCGCGGCGGCGTCGTCGGCATCGACCACGGTGGTGGCGAGCGCGCCGACCTTGCCGAGGTGCGCGCTGCGCGCTTGCTCGGCGCCACGGTGGGCGGCGGCGGCCTCGGCGGCCTCGGCCTCGGCGCGGGCGGCGGTGACGTCCTCGGGGCGGGGGCCGCGCCGCGCGAGCAGGTAGCGCGCCTTGGCCTGCGCGAGGCCGGCCTCGGCAGCGGCGACCCGCGCCCTCGCGAGGTGGTCGTCGAGCCGCGCGAGCACCTGGCCGGCGTGCACGGCGTCGCCCTCGTCGACCAGGATCTCGGCGATCCGGCCCTGGGCCTCGAACGCGAGCTTGACCGCGTCGTGGACCGGCTCGACCCGGCCCGGCGCGACGAGCGCGCTCGCCCGCGTGACCGCGGGGGGATCGGCGTGCACGGCCGGCGTCTGGTGACCGAGCCACAGCCAGCTGGCACCGGCGAGCGGGACGGCGAGGAGGAGATAACGTAGCTTGGTCATGACAGGCTCCTGGCGGATTCGGGGCTTGGGGTGATCGCGTGGATGTGGCCGTCCTCGACGCGGACGACGCGGTCGGCGAACCGCTCGAGGCGCGGATCGTGGGTGACGACGACGACCGCGCGGCCGGACGCGCTGGCGAGCTCGCGCAGGAGCTCCATCACCGACAGCGCGGTCCTGGTGTCGAGGGCGGCGGTCGGCTCGTCGCCGATGAGGATCGGCGGGTTGCCGCCGAGCGCGCGGGCGATCGCGACGCGCTGCTTCTGGCCGCCCGACAGATCGGCGGGCAGGTGGTGGCTGCGCGATGCCAGGCCGACCTGCTCGAGCAGCTGGCGCGCCTCGCGCTCGGCGCCGCTCCGGCGCGGATCCTTCATCCGGATCGCGATCGCGACGTTCTCGAGCGCGGTGAGCGCGGGGAACAGGTTGAAGCCCTGGAACACGAACCCGAAGTTGCGGGCGCGGAGGCCGGGCAGCTCGCGCTCGCCGAGCCCGGCGACGTTTCGGCCCTCGAGCCACACCTCGCCGGCGGTCGGCGTCAGGAGCAGGCCCAGGATCGAGATCAGCGTCGTCTTGCCCGAGCCCGACGGGCCTTCGATCAGCGTGATCTCGCCCGCGCGGATCTCGAGCGTCGCGTCCGACAGCGCGGCGATGGCGTTCTCGCCGCTGCCGTAGGTCTTGCCGACGCCGACCAGGCGCGCGAGCGCGGTCGGCCGAGGAGCGGGGCCGGGAAAGGTTTCGGTGATGGCAAGGGCGGTGGTCATGTGTTCTCCTCGCGTTGTTCGGGTGGTGCGGGGTGCGATCAGCCCTTGAACACGGACGCGGGGTCGAGGCGCAGCACCTTGACGATCGAGAGCAGCGCGGCGAACGCGCACATCACCGCGGTGATCGCGGCGGTCGTCGCGTAGAGCGCCGGGAACAGGGCGACGGTGAGGTTCGCGCCCTTCATCGCGGCGCGCATCGCCATGGCGAGCGGGGCGCCGACCAGGAAGCCCAGGCCCGCGGAGATCATCGCCTGCGACAGGATCACCTGGACGACGGCGGTGTTCTTCGCGCCCATCGCCTTCAGCGTGCCGTACTCGCGGATGTACTGCAGCGTGCCGCTGTACAGGATCTGGCCGACGACGACGAACCCGACGATGATGCCGAGCACGGCGGTGGTGAAGAACCCGGCGCCCACGCCGGTGCGCTTGGACCAGTACATCCGCGTGCGCTCCGACATCTGCGCGGTGGTGTACGCGGCGAGGTGCGGCAGCGCGTTGATCCGCGCCTGGACGGCCGCGACGTCGCTGCCGGGCGCGACCGCGACGAGCACGTAGGTCACCGGCTCGTCGCCCAGCTGCGGCAGGTAGCTGCGCGCGGTGCGCAGGTCGGTGAAGATGATCGGCGAGGTCGTGAACGACCGGATCCCGCTGGTCAGCGCGACGACCTCGGCGCGTACGCCGGAGATCTCGGCGCGGTGGCCGACGCGATCGATCCTGAGCTTGCCGTACTCGCTCTTGTCGAGCACGATCGCGCCGGGCTCGGCGAGCCGCCGCACGTCGCCGGCGATCACGTTCCACGGCGCGAGCAGCGGCCGGTGCCCCGGCGCGGTCTCGATCCCGACGACCTGGACGCCGAGATCGCCGCCGTCGGCGAGCTTGAATTGCGCGAAGCTCATCAGCACGCGCTCGGCGTGGGCGACGCCCGGGACCGACGCGACCTTGTAGAACGCGCGCTCGTCGAACGGCGTCGCGAACTCGAACGACTCGTTGCCCTTCTTGCCGACCCAGAGGTCGGCGTGGCTGGCGTCGATGATCGACGACGCGGTGTCCATGAAGCCGAAGTAGAGGCCGACCTGGACGAGCACCAGCATCACCGAGACCGAGACCCCGGCGATCGCGACGGTGAAGCGCAGGCGATCGTGCAGGAGCAGCTTGCGAGCCAGGGTCCACATGTTGGAGGTGGAGTGAGCACCGGGCGTGCCGGCGGCGCCGCGTGCGATTTCGGCGCGTTACCTCGTAGCCGCCGGTAACGGAGCGTTACCGATGCCAAGGACCGTTACGCCGGGGCGGGCAACGTGATCGTGAAGGTCGCGCCGCCGCCCACCGTCGAGCGAACCTTGATCTCGCCGCCGTGGGCCCGGATCACCTTGTGGACGATCGCCAGGCCGAGGCCGGTGCCGTCGGGGCGGGTCGTGAAGAACGGCTCGAAGATCCGCGGCAGGTCGTCGGCGCCGATGCCGCGGCCGTGATCCTCGACCTCGATCGCGACGTGGCGATCTGCGGTCGCGCTCGCGCGCAGCGTGACCTCGGTGCCGGGCCGCGAGGCGTTGGCGGCGTTGTCGACCAGGTTGGTCAGGACCTGGCGGAGCCGCTGCGGATCGCCGTGGACGGTGAGCGCGTCGTGTCCGGCGTACCCGGCCGGCGCGCCCGGCGGCTCGACCCGGACGGCGACGCCGCGCTCGGACAGCACCGGGGTCAGGTTCTTCCTGGTGGTCTCGAACAGCTCCGTGACGTCGATCGGCTCCGAGGTCAGCTTCACCGGCTTGGCGAAGTCGAGGATCTCGGCGACCGAGCGATCGAGCCGGGCGAGCTCCTCGAGCGCGATGTCGAGGTGCTCGCGGTCGTCATCGGGCAGCTGCAGCTTCTTGCGCAGGATCTGGACGTTCATCGAGATGCTGGTCAGCGGCGTCCGGATGTCGTGCGCGATCGCGGCGGCGAACTGACCGAGCGCCGCGAGCCGGCGCGCGTCGTGCAGCTCGGAGACCGCCTGCGCGCGCTGGACGGCGAGGGCGACGTGCGCCGACAGATCGCGCGCGACGACGTAGGTATCGCGATCGATGAGGCCGCCGTCGAGGTAGAACGCGCCGACCAGGATGCGATCGGCGCCGAGCGCGGGCACGATCAGGTGCGCCGGCAGATCCCGAGCGTCGTCCTTGCGCAGCGGCTCGCCGACCGCGAGCTGGGCGGCGAGCGCCGGTGGCAGCTCGGTGCCGGCGACCCAGCGCACGGCCGCCCCGTCGCCGATCGAGGCGATCCGGCGGCTGGCCTCGGCGATCGCGGCCGCGGCGTCGGCCGGCAGCGGATCGCCCTGGACGCCGAGCCGGCGCGCGCGGCGCTCGTCGAGCCCGGCCAGCACGCGGCGCTCGACCCGCGGGTACAGCGCGTAGCCCAGCGCGGCGAGGGCCAGCGGCACCAGCGCCGCGCCGAACAGCGCGAGCTGTTGCAGCCGGCCGGGCGCGACGTACGCCAGGGCCGCGCTCACCGCGCCGACACCGCCGAGCATGACCAGGAGCGCGACGGTCGCGATCGTGACGACCTCGGCGGCCGAGGATCGGATCGAGAACAGCTCGCCGCGCAGGATCGCGGTGCCGATCACGACGAAGCTGACCATCGTGGCGAACGTGGTCTCGGTCCACACCGCGGCCTCGAACACGCCGAAGATCGGGCCGAGCCAGTACGCCGCGCACCCGAACCCCCAGCGGAACCACAGCATGCCGATCACGATCCGCGCGTCGCGCTGCTGGGTGTGCTTGAACGCGCGCGCGCCGAGCACGAACACCAGGAGCGTCACCGGGATGAAGAACACCACCTCGGCCAGGAGGTTGGCGGGGGCGGACCCGCTGCTGGGCTCCGTCGTCGCGAACGCGATCACGGCACCGGCCGCGCCCCACGCCAGCATGAGCGCGCGCCAGGGCCACGTCATCGGGCAGCGCCGCGGGAACGCCGAGATGAACTCGAGCGTGAACACCGCGAGCACGATCGTGCCGAGCATGCACGGCACGAGCACGCCGGGCGCGATGAGCGAGCCGCCGGTGAGGACGTTGATCCCGCGCCACGCGGTCATCGCGGCGTCGGTCAGGGCGAGCAGCCCGAACACGAGGTTGTCGCGCCGCCGCCAGCCGCGCAGCACCAGCGCCGCGTACGAGGCCCCGATCGTCGCGATCGCGAGCGGGATGACGCCGGCGTTCACGGCGCCGGCTCCTCGCGGCGCAGGCCGTACTCCTCGATCTTGCGATCGAGGGTCGGCCGGCTGATGTCGAGGATCGCGCAGGCCCGGCGCTTGTTCCACGCGGTGTGCGCGAGCACGCGCTCGATGTGGCGGCGCTCGAGCTCGCGCAAGGTCGGCAGCGCGCCGAGGGCGTCGGCCTCCACGCCGTGGGCCGGATCGCCGGCGGGCGCGGCGGCGCCGATCGGCAGCAGCGTCTCGTCGAGCACGTCGGCCTTCGCGAGCACGACCGCGCGGGTCAGCATGTTCTCGAGCTCGCGGACGTTGCCGGGCCACGCGTGCGCCGACAGCCGGGCGAGCGCGGCCGGGGTGACGTAGCGAACGTCCTTGGCGAGGTCGCGGTTGATCTTCGCGAGCAGGCCCTCGACGAGGATCGGGATGTCGCCGGCCCGCTCGCGCAGCGGCGGCAGCGTGATCTCGACCACCCGCAGGCGGTAGAACAGGTCCTCGCGGAACGTGCCCCGGGCGACCATCGCGGGCAGATCGCGGTGCGTCGCGGCGATGATGCGCGCCTCGAGCTGGATCGGCCTGCCGTCGCCGACGCGCTCGAACGTGCGCTCCTGGACCACGCGCAGGAGCTTGGCCTGGAGATCGAGCGGGATCTCGGCGATCTCGTCGAGGAAGATCGTGCCCTTGCCGGCGAGCTCGAACCGGCCCGGGCGGTCGGCGATCGCGCCGGTGAACGCGCCCTTGACGTGGCCGAACAGCTCGCTCTCGAGCACGCCCGGCGCGAGCGCGGTGCAGTTGACCGCGACGAACGGCCGCTCGCGATCCGCCGACGAGGCGTGGATCGCGCGGGCGACCAGCTCCTTGCCGGTGCCCGACTCGCCCGCGATCAAGACCGGCGCGCGCGTCGTCGACACCGCGCCGATCTGCTTCCACACGTCGCGGATCACGGCGCTCTTGCCGAGGATGTCCCCGACCAGCCGCGCCTCGGGGGCGCGCGTCACGAACGCCTCGAGCTGGTCGCGCGCCTGCCGGCTGTCGAGCGCGCGCCTGACCACGAGCCCGAGCCGCTCGATATCCAGGGGCTTGACCAGGTACTCGTAGGCGCCGAGCTGGATCGCCTTGACCGTCGATTGCATGTCGTCGCGCGCGGTCACCACGACGATCGTCGGCGGGCGCGGCCGATCCGCGAGCTGGGTCAGCACGTCGAACCCGCTGCCGCCGGGCAGGCCCAGGTCGAGCAGCAACAGGTCCGCGCCATCGGCCGCCGCCACCGCGCCGGGTGCATCCTGCGCGGTCGTGACCTCGTAGCCCTCACCGGCGAGGAACTTCTCGAGCGTCCGCCGGATCGAGCGGTCGTCATCGACGATCAGGATGCGCGCCACGGAGCTCACGTTTCAGGTCCATCCACGGACCGTGCCAGCGTAACCTACCGATGGTACGTGGCGCACCACCGGCGATGGTAATGAAACGTTGCCACGCTGGCGCCAGAGGTGCGGCCGCTCACCCTCTGTCACCGAGCCGTTCACGGATCGCCTGCTCGTCGAGGCCGAACGCCGCCGCGGTGTAGAGGTGTGGACCGTCCTTGTGCCTCGGGTTATCGCGCAGCCATGCGGTGGACCGGGCGCGCGCCTGGTCGTCGAACGGGTGATCGGCGCGCTCGCAGATGCGCTGTACGACGGCGATCGGGTCCTCCATCAGATCGCGAAACTCGATATCCAGGAACCGCTGGGACCGCTGCAAGCTCCGGACCGTTCGCTCGCGCTCGAGCCCGAGCTCGACCAGCTCGAGGGCCCACGGGCCGACCTGGTGCGGATTCGCGCGATCGCTGTCCGTGCTGTGGAGCGCGTGCAGGAGCGAGCACAGGGAGGGGAGCGCCTCGACGGGATCGCGGTGCAGCCGTACGACGAGCGCGTCGGGGTAGGTGTCGAACAGCTCGGCCAGGTACCACAGGTGGCAGGGGTCCTTGAGGATGGGCCGCGCGCGCGCGGCAGGAGGTTCGCGGTGGGCGAGGATCTGCAGCTGCACGCGATGTTCGGCATAAGTGCGCGGCTGGGGGCGTTCGAACAGCCAGCGAACGTAGCTCGGGACGTGGAACATGTAGCCGTACACCAGCGAGGCGAAGCTGTGCCGGGTGAGCCAGTTGCACTCGTCGGGGGCATCGACCGTGACCAGGTGGATCTTGGCGAGCCCGGGGGTTCGCGCGAGCAGGGCCTGCAACACGGCGGCGGTCTCGTTGCGAGCCGCTACCTGCCAGTCGGGGACGTCCTGCCGGGGCACGACATGGCGCATCTCCCAGGGGGGGTAACCGCGAAGCCCGTCGAGCCCCGCCATCAGGTTGTGCAGCATGGTCGTGCCTGTGCGCGGCAGCCCCGTGATGAAGATCGGCCGATCGATCGGCGTGCGGGTGATCGCGTCACCGTGGCGGGTCAGCGTGGCGGCGATCCGGGCGCGCGTCGCCAGGAGCCCGATGGTCATGCGCGTCACCCAGCCCGCCCGCATGGGGTGGAGGCCCGCCTCACGGACGATGGCGTCGCTCAGGACCTCGAGGCCCTCGCGGTAGCCGTCGCCCCACAAGTCGTTGCTGCCGGCCGCGGTGGTGGCGGCGTCGATCAGCGCCCCCGGCTCGAAGCTCGGCTCAGGCATCGCGGCCCTCGCTGGTGAAGCCCGGAATCGCCCGGCGCCGATCCCGCCTGCGCGTGCCCGCGGGCCGCGCGGCCGACGACCAATACCCTACCGGATTGCCCGGTTGCTCGTACCGGATCACGGCGCATTCCCACTCCAGGAGATGGTCAGACCTCATCATCATATAGCCCCTCATGTGCGGCGCACGATCCATCCGACGATGTGTACTCCCTGAGCGTGGTGTCCGTCTATCACGCCCACACGAGTTCGACCGTTGGGATCGCCTATCGGACTCGGGCCGCCGGTTCGGTCAGCGCGCCGGCTGCTAGAGCTGTCCGCGTATGGTGAGCCCAACGCGTGGAGCTGGCGATTCCAGCGGTGTCACATGTGACCTTCCGCCGGATCTTGAAATCGAATTCATGGACTGCATCATGAGCCTGCTTCAATCGGTGAGCACCTGGTGGCAGCACTGATGATGTCGAAGTCGAGCTGTGGCGATAGCGAAACTGATTCACGGAGAGTCGATGGTGAGGAGAATTGGATGTATGGCATTAGGGCGGGGTATGTGCGATACCGCAGCCCCGAATTCTGACTGGGAGCAGAGTGGTGTTATGAAGACTGCGGATGTCACCATCATCGACCGGCTGGAGCACTGGGCGGCCGACCGCGCCGACCACGTCGCCTTCCGGTTCCTTGGGGAAGGCACCGCGACCGGTGCCACCGAGGCCTGGTCGTACGCCGAGCTGGCGACCCGGGCCCGGGCGATCGCGGCGGAGCTCGTCGCGCGAGAGCTCGCGGGGCGTACCGCGCTCCTGCTCTACCCCTCGGGGCTGGAGTTCATCGCGGCGTTCTTTGGCTGCCTCTACGCCGGGGTGATCGCGGTACCTGCGTATCCACCCGACCCCGCACGGCTCGCCCGGACGCTGCCGCGCCTCCAGAGCATCGCGGCGGACTCGCGCGCCGCCGTGGTGTTGACCTCGGGGGAGATCGCGGCGATGTCGCGCGCGCTCGCGGCGCTTGCACCCGATCTCGGGCGGCTCGACTGGCTCGCGACGGATGGCTTGCGGGCCGCCGCAGGGCCCCGCCGGGTAGACCTCGACGGTGACGACGTCGCGTTTCTCCAGTACACCTCGGGCTCGACCTCCGTGCCGAAGGGCGTCGTGGTCACGCACGCCAGCTTGATGCACAACGAGCGCGTCCTCACCGAGGCGTTCCGCCTGACCGACGCGTATATCGCGCTGGGCTGGCTGCCGCTGTTCCATGACATGGGCCTGATCGGCCACGTCTTGCATCCGCTGTTCCTGGGCGCGACCAGCATCCTGATGGCGCCGCACCATTTCCTCCAGCGCCCGATCGAGTGGCTCCGAGCGATCAGCCACTTCCGTGCGACCACGAGCGGCGCGCCTGATTTCGGGTACGGCCTGGCCGCGCGCAAGGCGAGCGATACCGACGTTGCCGCGCTGGACCTGTCGTGCTGGGAGGTCGCGTATTCGGGCGCCGAGGCGGTCCGCGCGCCGACGATGCGGGCGTTCGCCGCGCGGATGGCGAGCGCCGGGTTTCGTCCGTCGGCCCTCGTTCCGTGTTACGGGCTCGCGGAGTGCACGTTGATGGCGAGCTCGACGATCGCCGGGCACGGCATGCGGAGCGCTGCCGTCGATCCGCGCGCGCTCGCGGCGGGCCGGTTCGTCAGGTCCGAGGGGCCCACCGCCGAGCTGGTGAGCGTGGGACAGTCCGTCCTGGGCAACGAGGTCCGGATCGTGGAGCCCGAGCTTCGCACCCCGGTGAGCGACGGCCAGGTGGGCGAGATCTGGATGCGCGGTCCGAGCGTCGCGCAAGGGTACTGGAACAACCCGGCCGCGACCGCGGAGGTCTTCGGGGCGCGTACGTCCGACGGCGACGGGCCGTTCCTCCGCACGGGCGATCTCGGCACCCTGTGCGACGGCGAGCTGTACATCACCGGTCGCGCCAAGGACGTCATCATCGTCCGGGGGCGCAACCTGTACCCCGAGGATCTCGAGCAGGCGGTCGAGGTTTGCCATCCGGCCATCCGCCTGGGTTGCTCGGCGGCGTTCGCCGTGGACGCCAACGGCGAAGAGGGCGTGGGCGTGGCGTGCGAGGTGACCGATCACGGCGACGCCGATGCGGTCGCCGAGGCGGTGCGCGGCGCGGTCATCGCGGTCGCGGACGCGCCCGTGCACGCCGTCGTGCTGCTCGCGCGCCATGCGCTCCCGAAGACGTCCTCCGGAAAGCGCCGGCGGAACGCGACGCGCCAGGGCTTCCTCGAGGGCACGCTCGAGGAGGTCGCGCGCGTGATCTTCACCAGCGCGCCCGCGCGCGAAGCCGAGGATGCCGTCGAGCCGGCGCCGACCACACTCTCCGAAATGGAGCCGTGGCTCGCGCGCCACGTGGCGGCGGTGCTGGGGTGCCCCGCCGAGCGCGTCCTGTACGACGCCAGCTTCGAGTCGCTCGGCCTCGACTCGGTGCGCGCCGTCGAGCTGGCCAGTCGCCTCGACGCCCGGCTCGGGCGGCCGCTCCACCTGACGATCCTCTACAACGTGCCGACGGTGGCGCGCTTGGCCGCGTGGCTGGTTCAGGGTGGCAGCGCGGTGGCCGCGGCCGCGCCGGCCGGCAAGTCGCTCTACCCCGACATCGCGGCGGCGCTCGAGCGCCTCGATCGCCGCAACCCCGACGCCTACCGCTTCGACCTGGAGCGCGACATCGCGTGGAGCCGCGTCGAGGAGCCGGGAGACTACATCCCGCCGGCGCTGTTCGCCGCGCTCGGGCTCAACGTCGAGCCGCTGCAGGCGGAGCCCGAGGCGTGGCAGCTGTTGCAGACCGCCACCGCGATGACGGCCGCCACGGCGTTCGAGGTCGCCGAGGTCACCATCATGCTGTTCATCGACACGCGGTGGAATGCGCTCGGCGCGACGCGCAGCCTCGAGCTGTTCCGCGAAGAAGAGAGCAAGCACGTGCGGCTGTTCCGCCGCTACGGCGATGAGCTGCGCCGGATCCACCCCGACCTCGTCACCGAGCTCGGCTGGGATCCATCGTGGGGCGGCGGGTTCTGGGAGCTGTTCCGGAGCCCGCAGCTGTTCCCTGATGAACGGGTGTTCCACTACCTGTTCTGGTTCTTCTTCGTCGCGTTCGAGGAGCACAGCATCTATATCGCCGACATGCTCACGAAGGCCACCGGCATCCAGCCGGCATGGCTCGACGTGCACCGCGCGCATCGCCGCGAGGAGATCCAGCACGTGGCGACCGATCACGCGTACGCCATGGCCCTGGGGCTGCCGGCGGCGGAGCGCGACGCCTGGTCCGAGGTCTGCGTCGCGTGGCTGTGCCAGCACTTCGAGACGTTCTTTGCGTTCGGCTCGGCGCGCCGGCTCGTCGCCAAGCGCTTCCCGCACCTCGCGCCGCACCTCGAGACCGGCGGCTTTCTGCGCTCGCCGTTCTTCCAGGATCTCTTGCATGCGACGAGCTTCCGGCGGACGCGCCTCACGTGCCCGTACCTGCGCGACCTCGAGCAGATGGACCCCGCCAGGTGGCCGAGCGACGGCGACCTCGCGCGCCGCCTGCCCGCCGTGTGGCTGGAAGGCAAGTCCGCGCCGGTCTCGCTCGCCGAGCCGACCCCGTGAGCGCGATCGCGATCATCGGCCTGGGCTGCCGGTTCCCCGGCGGGGTGAGGGACGCGGCGACGCTGGGCGACGTGCTCGAGCTCGACCACGACGTGCTGGGCGAGGTGCCACCATCGCGCTGGGACGCCCACGCGCTCCACGACGCGGACCCGGCGGCCCCCGGGGGAATCTATGCCCGGCGCGGCGGCTTCCTCGAGGATCATTCGCACATGGATGCCGGGTTCTTCGGCATCTCGGCGCTCGAGGCCGAGCGGCTCGATCCGCAGCAGCGCCTGCTGCTCGAGGTGGGGTGGGAGGCGCTCGAAGACGGCGGGCTCGATCCGAGGGCGCTGGAGGGGTCGCGGACGGGCGTCTACGTCGGGATCTCGCACTCCGACTACTGGGAGCAGCTGGCGGCGGCGGGCGACACCGAGGGCACCTCGGGCTACGCGCTCGCGGGCAACGAGCTCGCGCTCGCCTCGGGCCGGCTCGCCTACCAGTGGGGCTTCGCCGGGCCGGCGGTGTCCATCGCCACGGCGTGTAGCTCGTCGCTGGTCGCCGTGCACCAGGCGATGCGCGCGCTTCGCTCCGGCGAGGTAGATCGCGCGCTCGCGGGAGGCGTCAACGCGATCCTCCAGCCGTCGGTCACGCAGTACCTGTGCCGGCTGGGCGCGCTGTCGGCGGACGGCAGGTGCAAGGTGTTCGACGCGTCCGCGGATGGCTACGTGCGCAGCGAGGGCTGCGGGCTCATCGTGCTCGAGCGCCTCGACGACGCGCTCGCGAACCGGCGCCGGATCCTGGCGGTGCTCCGCGGATCGGCCGTCAATCAAGACGGGCGCACCAACGGGCTCACGGCGCCGAACGGCCACGCCCAGGAAGCGGTGATCCGCGCGGCGCTCGCCGACGCCGGCGTGGTCCCCGCGGACGTCGACTTCATCGAGACCCACGCGACCGGCAGCACGCTCGGCGATCCGATCGAGCTCCACGCCATCGGCGCGGCGCTGGGCGATCGCCCCGAGCCCGTTCGCGTGAGCTCGGTGAAGAGCCGGCTCGGTCACGCCGAGTCGGCCGCGGGCATCTCGGGGCTCCTCGCGGCCGTCGCCGCGCTCCGGCGCGGGCAGGTGCCGCGCACGCTCCATCTCTCGACCCCGAACCCGCTGGTGCGCTGGCAGGAGCTGCCCGTTCGTGCGCTGCCGGAGCCGTGGAGCTTGCCGGATCGCGGGCGGCCGCGGATCGCGGGCGTCAGCTCGTTCGGGCTCTCGGGAACGAACGCGCACGTCGTCGTGGAAGAGGCCCCCGTCGCGGGGCTGGCCCGCGCGAACCGCGGTCCGTGGCTGATCCCGCTGGCGGCCCACTCCGAGGCGGCCTTGCGCGAGCGCGCGGCCACGCTGGCGGATCACGTGGCGCGCCGCGGCGTCGCGGTCGCCGACGTCGCCGCGAGCCTCGGCCGGCGAGCCGTCCTGGGCGTGCGTGCGGGCGTGGTGGCCGCGGATCGCGAGGGACTCCTCGAGGCGTTGCGCGGTGTCGCGACGCGGACCGCCGCCGAGGCCCGAACCGAGGGGAGCGGCAAGATCGGGTTTCTGTTCACGGGGCCGGGGACGACGTATCCGGGGATGGGGCGCGGGCTTTACGAGGCGTTCCCGGCGTACCGGGACGCGCTCGAGGAGGCCGATCTCGCGCTGTCGCCGCACGTCGACGAGGCCGTGCTCGACCTCGTGCTCCACGAAGCGGACGCGGCGCGCCTCGCGGAACCGGCGCGTGCGCAGCTCGTGCTGTTCGCGCTCGAGTACGCGCTGTCGCGGCTGTGGGCGTCCTGGGGCGTTCGACCCGACGCGGTGATCGGTGAATCGCTCGGGGAGATCGTCGCGGCGTGCGTGGCGGGCGTGCTCTCGCTCGACGATGCCGCGGAGCTGGTCGCGGCGCGCGGCCGGGCGCTGAGCGCGCTACCGCACGGCCTGCCTGTGCCGGACATGGCGCCGGGAGTGCCCGCGGTCCGCGCCGTGGCGGAGCGGCTCCGGCACGCGCCCGCGCGGATCCCCTGGGTGACCACGGTGACCGGCGGCGTCGTGCGCGGCGTCGAGGCCGAGCACTGGGCCCGACACGCCGTCGCCCCGGTGCGCTTCCTGGAGGGCGCGCGCACGCTCGAGGCGCTCGGCGTCCGCACGTGGATCGAGATCGGCCCGCACCCCGTGCTCGTGGAGATGGCGCAGCAGGGGGTCGCGCCTGCCGGCGCGCGGTGGATCGCGTCGCTTCGCCGGGGCATGGAGGACGCGCGGACCGCGCTGGCGGCGCTCGGCATGGTGTTCGAGAGCGGGCGGCAGATCGACGCGCCGGGACGCGGCCAGCTCGTCGATCTGCCGCCGTATCCGTTTCAGCGACAACGCCACTGGATCGAACCCGTGCGCACTCCGCGCCGGGCACCCGCGCCGGCGGCCGCGCGTGGGGCCTGGGCGCAAGAGCTCGCTCCGCTTCCGCCCGCCCGCCGGCTGGGCGTCGTGCTCGACGCCGTTCGCGCCGAGGTCGCGCGCGTCCTCGGGCTCGCAGGCCGCGACGCCATCGCCGCCGGTCGCGCCTTGAAGGAGCTCGGCCTCGACTCCGTCAAGGCCATCGAGCTTCGCAATGCGCTCGGCTATCGCGTGGGTGCCACGCTGCCCGCGACGCTGGCCTACGATCACCCGACCCCTGCTGCGATGGCGACGTACCTGCTCGACAAGGTGCTCGCGGCGGCCGAGCGCCCCACCGTCGTCGCGGCCGAGCCCGCGCGCGTCCCGGGGCCCGCGGACGAGCCGATCGCGATCGTCGGGATCGGCTGTCGCTATCCGGGCGGCGTTTGCGATGCCGCGTCGTTCTGGCGGCTGCTCGACGGCGGCGTGGATGCCGTCGGCGAGGTCCCGGCCGAACGCTGGGACCTCGACGCGCTCTACGATCCGGACCCGGAGGCGCGAGGCAAGATGATCACGCGGTCGGGCGGGTTCTTGCGCGACATCGACCAGTTCGACCCCGGGTTCTTCGATATCTCGCCGCGCGAGGCGACGAGCCTCGATCCGCAGCAGCGGCTCTTGCTCGAGACCAGCTGGGAGGCGCTCGAGCATGCCGGGATCGCGCCCGACCGGCTGACCGGCAGCCGCACCGGGGTGTTCGTGGGCCTCATGTACCAGGAGTACGCCGCGCTCGGCGGGAGCAGCCTCGAGCGCCTCGACGGGTACGTCGGGACCGGCAGCACGGCGAGCGTCGCCTCGGGGCGCATCAGCTACGTGCTCGGGCTGCAAGGCCCGAGCATGACGGTGGACACCGCGTGCTCGTCATCGCTGGTCACCGTGCACCTGGCTTGCCAGGCGCTACGCCAGGGCGAGTGCTCGGCGGCGCTGGCAGGTGGCGTGGCCCTGATGCTGACGCCGGGCGTGTTCGTGGAGTTCAGCCGGCTGCGCGGGCTCGCCCTCGACGGACGCTGCAAGAGCTTCTCCGACGAGGCCGACGGGACCGGGTGGGCCGAGGGCTGCGGGATGCTCGTCCTCGAGCGCCTGTCCGACGCCCAGCGCAACGGCCATCGCGTGCTCGCCGTGATTCGCGGGTCCGCCGTCAATCAGGACGGGCGCAGCAACGGCCTCACCGCTCCCAACGGCCCCGCCCAGGAAGCCGTGATCCGACAAGCGCTGCGCCAGGCCGGGGTCGCGCCGGCGCAGATCCAGTATGTCGAGTGCCACGGCACCGGCACATCGCTGGGCGACCCCATCGAGGTCCAGGCCCTGGGCAGCGTCCTTGCCGAAGGCCGCGATCCCGCGCAGCCGGTGGTGATCGGCTCGGTCAAGAGCAACCTCGGGCATGCCCAGGCGGCGGCGGGGGCGGCGGGGGTCATCAAGGTGGTCCTCGCCCTCGAGCACGGCCGGATCCCGAAGAACCTCCACTTCACGACGCCGAGCTCGCATATCCCGTGGAGCGAGCTGCCGGTCAAGGTCGCGTCCGAGCCGATCGCGTGGCGGCCGAGCGGCGTGCCTCGCCTCGCAGGCGTCAGCTCGTTCGGGATCAGCGGGACCAACGCCCACGTGGTGCTCGAGGAGGCGCCGGCGACGGAGTCGATCGAGGTGAGCCCTCCCGAGGAGCGCCTCCATTGCTTGCCGCTGTCGGCGAAGCATCCCGAAGCCCTGCGGGAGCTCGCGGCGCGCTACGCCGAACACCTGGAGCGCCATCCCGAACAACCGCTCGCGGACATCTGTCACACGGCCGGGGTGGGACGGGCGCACTTCGAGGAGCGGCTGGCGGTGGTCGCGTCGTCACGCGAAGACCTGCATGCGCAGCTGCAGCGCGCCGCCTGCGTACCCACCGGCACGGAGGGCGTCCGCGTGCGTACGACAGGCCAGCCGCGCGTGGCGTTCCTGTGTACCGGACAGGGAGCGCAGTACGCGGAGATGGGGCGACGCTTGTACGCGACCCAGCCCGTATTCCGGGACGCGCTCGATCGCTGTGCCTCCCTGCTGACCGCGCACCTGGAGCACCCGCTCCTGGCGGTGCTTCATTCGGAGACGGAGAGCGCGAGGCTCGATCAGACGGCCTCGACGCAGCCCGGGCTGTTTGCGCTGGAGTACGCCCTCGCCGAGCTCTGGCGCTCGTGGGGGATCGTGCCCGACGCCGTCATGGGGCATAGCGTCGGCGAGTACGTGGCGGCGTGCATCGCGGGCACGATGTCGCTGGAAGACGCGTTGATGCTGGTGGCGGAGCGCGGCCGGCGGATCCAGGCGCTCCCGGCCGGCGGCGCGATGGCGTCGGTGCAAGCGGCCGCGCCGTGCGTGGCGGAGGTGCTCGGCGCCTACCGCGATCATGTCTCGATCGCCGCGATCAATGCGCCGGACCAGGTCGTGATCTCGGGGGATGGCGCGGCGCTGGACGCCGTCTGCAGTGCGCTGGAGGCGCGCGGGATCAAGACGAAGCGCTTGATCGTCTCGCACGCGTTCCACTCGCCCCGGATGGATCCGATGCTCGACGACTTCGAGCGGCTGGTGAGCTCCGTCGAGCTCCACGCGCCGGTGATGCCGATCGTCTCCAACGTGACCGGGGCGCTGGCGGGCGACGAGCTCGCGACCGCCGCGTACTGGCGCCGCCACGTCCGCGCGCCGGTCGAGTTCGCGAACGGCATCCGCGCGCTCCACGACCGCGGCATCACCCTCTTCGTGGAGCTCGGGCCGCAACCGATCCTCTCGGGTCTCGGTGCGCAGTGCCTCCCCGATGCGGGCGTCGCCTGGCTGCCGTCGCTGCGCAAGGGCCTGCCCGACGACGAGGTGATGCTGGCGAGCCTCGCCGAGCTCTACGCGCGCGGGGTCGCCGTCGATTGGGCAGCCGTTCAGGGGCCCGGCCGGCGGGTGGGTCTCCCGACGTATCCGTGGCAGCGGCAGCGCTACTGGCTCGACGCGCGCGAGGGCGAGCCTGCTCGTGGCGGCCACCGGCGGCCCGCGACCGGACATCCGTTGATCGGCGAGAGCCAGGGGATCTCCACGCACGCGGCCCTCCGCGTCTGGCAGGCGGCGCTCGATCCGAAGCACCTGCCGTGGCTCCGCGATCAATGCGCGCGGCGCACGGTCGACCTTCCCGGCGAGGTGTACCTGGAGATGGCCCTGGCCTGTGGGGCTCAGGTGTTTCGCGGCGAGCCATTCGAGGTCATCGGCCTGGCGGTCGAGCGAGCCCTGCCGCTCGCCGGCGACGCGGCGCTGACGGTGCAGGTGGTCACGAACGAGGAGCCGTCGGGACACCAGCGGTTCCAGGTGGCGAGCCAGGCGCCGGATGCCGGCGGGGGCGCGTCGTGGGCGGTCCATGCCCGCGGGACGCTGCACGGAAGGGATCGGGACCGCACCGAGGCCGCGGTGGCTCCGAGCGCCTTGCAAGCGCGGCTCGTCGCCGTTCCGCTCGCGACCGCCCACGCCGCGCTGACCGGGCGAGGGCTCGACCACGGAGCGGCGCTCCGCGCGATCACCGGCGTATGGCAGGGCGAGGGCGAGGTGCTGGGGCGGCTGATCGCCGGCCACTCGCCCGCGGCGTACGAGCTCCCTCCGGCCGTGCTGGAGGCTAGCCTGTGCGTCGTGAACCTCGCCCTGTCCGACGATGAGGCGACGCCCTGGCTGCTCGCCGCGATTGACGCGATCCAGCTCGGGCCGCTCGCGCCGTCCGCTGAGCTGTGGTGTCACGTCCAGGTGATCGCCGGGGGAGGGGAGGGACCCGATCAGCGGCGCGTCGACCTCCGGCTGCGCGATGCGTCGGGCGCGCTCGTCGCCGTGCTGTCCGGCCTGACGATGCGGCGCGGCGAGCGCTGGACCGAGCAAGCCGATTGGCTCACCTCCGTGCCGCCGGACGCACGCGAGGCCGCGATCGCGGAGCTCCTCCGCACGTGGATCGCCCGCGTGCTGCGCATTCCGGCGGACCGGGTCACGCCGGCCGCGCCGTTCGCCACGCTCGGCATGGACTCGCTGATGGGCATGGAGCTGCGCAATCGCGTCCAGTCCGTGCTCGAGCTGCCGCTCCCGGCGACGCTGTTCATGACGAACGGCAACGTCGAGGCGCTGGCGCGGATCCTCCTCCACACCTGGCTCGAGCTGCGAGGCAACCCCAGGAGGCGCCGGCCGCCGATCCGGCGGGCCGCCCGGGACGGCGCGCTTGCGCTCTCGTACGCGCAGGAGCAGATATGGTTCCTGTACGAGCTCGAGCCGGCGTCGAGCGCGTACAACGTCGCCCTGCAGGTCCGGATGCGCGGACGGCTGGATCACGCGGCCCTGGCGCGGAGCTTCGAGGCGCTCGTCGCGCGGCACGAGAGCCTCCGCACGACGTTCCGGAGCGCCGCCGGGGTGCCTGAAGCCGTGATCGCCCCGGTGACCGGCGGTGACCGGAAGCTCGAGCTTCCGATCACCGGCGTCGCGACCGAGGCCGACGCCCGCACGTGGGCCCGCCGCGAGGCGGAGACGCCGTTCGACCTCACCGCCGGGCCCCTGCTCCGAGCGCGGCTGCTGCGGCTCGCCGGCGACGACCACGTCCTCGTCCTCGCGATGCATCACATCGTCACGGATGCGTGGTCGCTCGGGGTGCTGCTCCGGGAGCTCGTGACGCTCTATGGCGCCTTCCAGCTGGGGCTGCCATCGCCGCTGCCGGAGCTGGCCGTCCAGTATGCCGACTACGCCGCGTGGCAGCGGCAGGTGCTGGGCGCGCGCGTGATGGAGGAGCTGGTCGCGTTCTGGACGGCCGATCTCGCGGGCGCTCCGGTGCTGGAGCTGACCACGGACCGGCCACGGCCGCCCGTCCAGTCGTTCCGCGGCGCCCGCCTGCGCTTCGAGCTCGGGCGGGAACGCGCCCAGGCCGTTCGCCGGCTGTGCGAGCGCGAGGGTGTGACGTTGTTCATCCCGCTCCTGGCGGCGTTTGCGACCCTGCTCCACCGCTACTCGGGACAGGACGACTTCGTCATCGGCACGCTGACGGCCAATCGCACGCAGCTCGAGATCGAGGACGTCATCGGGTTCTTCGTGAACGCCTTGCCGCTGCGGCTCGACCTTGGGGGCGATCCGGATGTTCACGAGCTCTGCGCGCGCATGCAGCGCCGGATGCTCGCGGCGACGACTCACCAGGATCTTCCGTTCGACCAGATCGTCCAGGCGGCCGAGCGCCGGCGCGATGCCAGTCGAAATCCGCTGTTCCAGGTCCAGCTGGTCCTCCAGGCGGCCGTCCGGGAGCTCGAGCTACCAGGACTGGCGAGCGAGGTGAGCGAGATCGACACGGATACCGCGAAGCGCGATCTGACGCTCACGATCTTCGACGGGGAGACGCTCTCGGGCCACGTGGAGTACGCCACTGATCTGTTCGACGCCGTGCGCATCGAGCGGCTCGTCGAACACTTCCAGGTCCTGGTCGACGCCATGACGCGCGACCCCGCGCAGCGGCTGTCCGCGCTGCCGCTCCTCACCGCGTCCGAACAGGCCCTGTACGTCGCGCGCGCGGTTCGCCCGGCGGCGGATGCTCGATCGATCCAGGAGCTGTTCGAGGCCGCCGTCGCGCGCGCCCCGGCCGCCATGGCCGTCGCGTCCAGTGGTGGCGCGCTCACGTACCGCCAGCTCGACGAAGCGGCCAACCGGCTCGCGCGCTCGCTGCGGAAGCGCGGCGTCGGGCCGAACGTCGCCGTCGCCCTCCGTGCCGGTCGATCGCCGGACATGCTGATCGGGCTCCTGGGCATCCTCAAGGCCGGGGGGATCTACGTCCCCATCGACCCGGCGTATCCCGAGGATCGGATCGCCCACATGCTGGCGGACGCGAGGGTCGCGATCGAGCTTGCGGACGTCGCCGGTCCGGATATCGCCGCCGAGTCGCCCGCGCCGGTCGCCTCGCTCACGACGCCGGATCACGTCGCCTACGTCATCTACACCTCGGGTTCGACCGGCAAGCCGAAGGGCGTGATGGTCACGCATGGCAGCGTGGTGGAGTACGCGGAGACGCTCGGGCGAGAGCTCGCGATCGGCGCGAGCGACGTGTACCTCCACACTGCGTCGATCTCGTTCTCGTCCTCGATCAGGCAGGCGCTCGTCCCTTTGTGCGCGGGCGCGACCGTCGTGATCGCCGACCATGACGAACGCCGGGATCCGATCGCGCTCGTCCGGCGCATCCGGGACGCGCGCGTGACGGTCGTCGACCTCGTCCCGACGGTCGTGCGCCACGTCGTCGACGCCGTGGCCGCGCTGGGCTCGGACCAGCGCGCGGAGCTGCTCGACAACCGTGTGCGCTTGCTCGTCACCGCGAGCGAAGTGCTGCGCTTCGAGCTGGTCGACGAGTTTCGGGCGCAGGTCGGGGCGCGGCCGCAGTGGATCAACATGTACGGGCAGACCGAGACGACCGGCATCGTCAGCTTGTATCCGGTGCCGATGCCGGCAGCGCACGGCGGCAAGCGACGCGGCATCGTGCCGATCGGGCGCCCGCGTGGCAACGTCGCGATGTACGTCCTCGATCGCCAGCTCCGGCCGCTGCCCTGCGGGATCGCCGGGGACCTGTACATCGGGGGGAAGGCGCTCGCCGAGGGTTATGCGGGGGAGCCGAGCTGGACGGCGGAGCGCTTCGTTCCGGACCCGTGGACACGCGGCGAGCGGCTGTATGCCACCGGGGACGTCGTGCAGCTCGGATGGGACGGAACGATCGAGTTCCTCGGTCGCTCCGATCACCAGGTCAAGGTTCGCGGGCTCAGGGTCGAGCCGGCCGAGATCGAGAATGTGCTGCTCCAGCATGCCGGCGTGCGCGAGGCGGTGATCGCGACCTACGGCGACGGCCACGGCGGCCATCACCTGGTCGCCTATGTCACGGCGAACCGTGGCCAGGTCCCCGCGAAGCAGCTGCGGGCCCACGTCGGATCGAAGCTCCCCGAGTACATGATCCCGTGGGCGTTCGTTGCCCTCGAGCGCCTGCCGCTGACGCCCAACGGCAAGCTCGATCGTGCGGCGCTGCCCGAGCCCGAGCGCGCGCGCGCCAGCGAGGTCGAGTACGTCGCGCCGCAGGGTCACGCCGAGGAGGTCCTCGCCGGCATCTGGCGACAGGTCTTGCACCTCGATCGAGTGGGCGCGCGCGACAACTTCTTCGCGCTCGGCGGCCATTCGCTCCTGGGCGCCCGGGTGAAGGCGCAGATCCGGAGCGCGCTGGGGATCGAGCTACCGCTGAGCGCGATCTTCGAAGAACCGACGCTCGCGGCGCTCGCCGCGCGAATCGCGGCGAGCTCGCCCGCGGGCGGGTCGCAGACCCGACCTCCGCTGGTGCGCGCGGCACGCACCGAGCGGCTCCCCGCCTCCTATGCCCAGGACCTGATGTGGCACGCGGAGCAAGCCGAGCCGGGCTCGCGCGCCCACTGGATCGACGTGGCGCTCCGCCTGCGTGGCTCGCTCGACGCACCCCGCCTCGTGCAGAGCGTGCAAGAGGTGCTGGGGCGCCACGAGGTGCTGCGGACGGTGTTTCGCCGGTCGAACGGGACCCTCTCGCAGGTGATCCTCCCGCCGGGAACGCCCGACGTCCCGATCCTCGATGCGCCATCGGGCGCCGCCGGCGCCGCGTCGCGGCCGATCGATCTCGCGGAGTCGCCCGCGATCCGATCGGAGCTGGTGCGGCACGCCGAGGACGACCACGTCCTCGAGCTGTCGATGCATCGGATCGCCGGCGACGGCCTCTCCATGCGGCTCCTCCTCCGTGAGATCAGCGCCCACTATGCGGGCTCGCAGGGGCGAGGGCGCGCGCCGCTGCCCGTGGCCGGTCTACAGTACGCCGACTACGCGGCCTGGGAGCGCGGGTGGCTGACCGGCGAGACCCTGGAGAAACAGCTCGCGTTCTGGAGGCGCGCGCTCCACGGTGCCACGGCGGCCTTCACCATCCCGACCGATCACCCTCGTCCATCATCGAGGCTGCGGCGCGGAGGCCGGCACCGCTTCGAGTTCGCGCGGGACCACAGCGCCGCCGTGCACGTGATCGCCGCCCACGAACAGGCGTCGCTCCCCACGGTGCTCCTCGCCGCGTTTGCGTCGGCGATCGGGAGGTACACCGGGCAGCCGGACGTGGTGATCGGCTCGGCGGTCTCGCGGCGATCGCCGGAAGGTACCGAGCAGATCATCGGGCCGTTCATGAACACCGTGCCGCTGCGGATCAGGGTCGGTCATCGATCGAGCGTGCGAGAGCTCCTCCCGCACGTCAAAGCCGCGGCGCTCGCGGCGCTCGACTACCAGGACGCCCCGTTCCAGCTCGTGGTCGACGAGGCGGCGGCGGAGCATGGCGCCGCGGCGTCGGGCCTCGGCCAGGTGGCGTTCGTCATGGCGGAGGCGGACGAGGCGGAGCCCGGTGGGGTGCCCCTCGGTGAACTCTCGCCGACGCTCGAGGCGCCGGTGCACCTGACGTCGCGCCGTGACCTCACGCTCGCGATCAGCGTCGCGAACGGCGCCATCGCCGGCACGATCACGTACGACCACGACCTGTTCGACGCGGCTACCATCGCGCGGATCGCCGGGGATTGTGAAGCGGCGCTCGCCACGGCCGGGAGGGATGGCGGTCGAGCGCGGCGTTCTCGGGACCTCTCAAGTCGGAGCTTATGATGAGTACGCGCGAAACCTCACAGATCAACTCGGCGAGCACCTTACCGGGGACGCTCGCCGGAGCCTATCTACGCCAGTTCTGGCAGCCGGTGGCGTTCTCCGCCGACCTCGCCGCGGAGCGTCCGCGACACGTGAAGCTGATGGGCGAGGAGTTCACGCTCTATCGCGATAAAGCAGGCGGCGTCCACCTGGTAGATGGCAATTGTGCCCACCGGGGGGCACGGCTCGCGCTGGGCTGGGTCGAGCCCGACGGGATCCGGTGTCGATACCACGGCTGGAAGTACGATTTCGCTGGCCAGTGTGTCGAGCAACCTGCCGAGCTTCGATCCTTCGCGAAGAAGATGTGCGTCCGCAACTTCCGTACCGTCGAGCGCTACGGCGTCATCTTCGTGCTCCTCGCACCCCAGGCGGACGCGCCGTTCGTCGAGATGTTTGGTCGTGACGACCTGGAGCAAACCAGTGGCGTGCACTTCCACCACTTCTCCATGGTGCGAAATTACAATTATTTTCAAGATCTCGAGAACCTGGTCGACAGCTCCCACGTGCCATTCCTGCACGGCCGGTCGGCGTTCCGTAGTTCCGAGACCGAGGGTGGCGATGTCGCGCCCCGGGTTTCCGAGGTGGCGACGATCACCGCCCAGGAGACCGAGTATGGAATGCTCGAGACCAGCTCGAGCCCCGGCGGGGTTGCACGGTCGATCCTCTATGTCATGCCGAACGCCGTTTACTTCAGGACCTGCGCGGATCGCCGCTTCATGGATATGGAGGCGGCGATCTGGGTCGTGCCGATCGACGATGTGAGTCACATGTTTTATTCGGTGATGGCGGTAGCCCCCGACCAGCGCGAGATCCTGGAGCGCGTCCGGCTGGCGGAGGCCCGCTGTGCCAGCCTGGGCCGGGACGCCGTGCATCGCCAGATGGACGAGCTCATTCGGGCGGTCCTCGACGGCAGCAAGTCGATCGAGGACGTGAAGTCCGTGCCGTTCTCGGTGCACATCGAGGACTGTATCGTTCAGGCAAGTCAGGGCGTCCTGTGCAAGCGCGCCAACGAGCACCTCGGCGAGAGCGACGGCGGGATGATCTTGCTGCGCAGGTTATGGAAACGTGAACTGGAAGCGCAAGCCCAGGGCCGGCCGCTGACGAGCTTTCGTGGGCCGACGCGGCTGCCCCGCGGGGTCTACGCAATCTGAGTCACGACGCCCGGTCCAGGGCCGGGCGCTCGAGGCGCCGCACCCGATCAAGGCTTGCTGTTCGGGTCGGCCGGATCGGTATGCGCGTCGCGCTCGTCGCCGTCCCACACCCCGTCTCCATCGCGGTCCACGCCGATGCGCTGTCCCGAGCCGGGCGGCACGCAGGTGTACGTCACCGGGCGGCGGCCGGACGTGGCCAGGAACTGCAGCACCGCCTCAGGGAGCGGCGGCAGCGCCCGCCGATCGCTCTGGAACGCGCCCGATCCGACGTACACGAAGCCGGCCTCGACACGTCCGATCTCGGTCTTGGCGATCAGATCGCACTCCCCCGCGTCCGCGCGTTGGCGGAGCAGGTCGATGCGAGGCAACACCGCCGTGGAGTTCGAGGCCGTGAGCGTGATCTGCTGGCCCACGATGGGCGCGAGGTTGGTGGGCGACGCCAGGAGGAACGCCTCGACCTGGCGCCGCTGGACATCGCCTTTGGGCCCGACCAGGAACCCGCCGTTGCCGACACCGGTGCCGAGCTCCGAGAACGCGAGTGAGTGGTGGAAGCGGAACACCGTATCGATGTTCCCGTCGTGGCGGAACCCGAAGCCGCGGATCTGGTCACCCTGGAAGTTGTTGTCACCCGGAATGATCCCGAAGGTGTCCGGCGCACCGAACATCCCGACCTTCTGGTAGAGGTTGCGGAAGTGGGGGACCTTGAACAGCTGGTCCTTGAACGCGAAGCTGTTGCGGCCGTCCGTCCCGAAGAACCCGGGCGCCGCGCTGCCGGGGTTGGCGGTCGGATCGATCACGTGGCAGCTCGCGCACGTGTTGCGGGGACAGGATCCATCCAGGCACGCCGGGATGCCGCCGTTGGTGGTGTTGAACAGCTGGCGCCCGGCTTCCTGATCCGCCGTGAGCGTGTTGTCGAGCGACCGGATCGGGTTCGGCGGATAGCTGACCTGAAGGATGAAGTCGGTGAACGCATCCATGTCCGCCTGCGGGATGACCGTGTCGCGCCCGAGCAGATCGGGGAATCCGGGCGCGAACTTCTCGAACGCCGCATGCTCGTCGAAGGTCCCGCTGTCGGGCTGGACCGACGGCGCGTCGTTGCCGCCGGTGCGGTCGCCGCGCCAGTGCATCGGGCCGTGGTTGGCCATGCCTCGCAGGCTCTGCGTCGTCATCGGACCCTTCATGGGGTGGAAGATGGGAGGGATCGGCTTCCGCGTGAGCAGGTTGAACAGGGCGCTCGCGAACGGCCCGGGGTCGGCAATCACCGGCGCGTCCGGGTTGCCGAGATCCCACGCCAGGCTGTCGAGATCACCGAACGCGTGGCAGCTCGCGCAGGCCGAGTCGCCGTGGCTCGAGGAGAACGAGGCGTCATAGAGGAACCGGCGGCCGGCCACGACGCTCGGCGGCTCGGGGTTGTGCATCGTCACGTGCGCGATCTCGCTGCGGGTCTTCGTGTCGATGATCGAGATCGCGTCATCGAACCGTGTCATCACGTAGAGCTGGCCGCGCGGTTCGTCGAGGACGAGGCCCGTGGGTCCGCCGCCGGTCACGGAGATGTGGCTCGCCGCGCTCGGCACGAAGGTATCGTTCTCGAGCTCGGCCGTGGCGAACACGCCGACCTTGTCGGACCCCAGCGCCGCGACATAGAGGGTCGCACCATTGCCGGTCACGGCCATGCCCTGCGGCAGGGCGAGGGACCTGGCATTCTCGTCATTGGGGATCGGCGCGCAGCAGCTGTTGTAGTCGATGTGCTTGTTCAGGTGCCTCGCGGCGACGCCGCCCCCGGGCGTGAGCACGGTGATCCGGTTCTCGTGCAGGTGCCCGCGCAAGCTGTGCCCGGCGAAGATCCCCGGGCCTTCGAATCGATCGGCGTTGTTCGCGTCGGTGTTGGCGACGTAGACCTTCCCGTTCACGGGATTGACGACCATCGTGTACAGGATGGTGCCGACGCCCTGGAAGAACCCGTCCGGTCCGGACATCTGCTGCGGCGGGTTGGCCATGGCGTCGAGCACGAACACGTCCTTGTCGGGCAGCGAGAACTTCACGAACTGATCGCGGACGCGGCCGAGCGTGTCGACCCAGTGGCTTCCGTTCCACTTGACGATGGCCCCGATCTCGGGCGCGGGGCGCCCTTCGAAGTTGGTGGCAGGTCCTGCGACTCCATCCGGCCCGAAGCCGTCCGGGATCGAGAGATCGGAGATCGAGGTGGTCTGGTTTCCGGTATGGAAGCCGGCGGCGTAGACGCGGGTGCCGTCGGGCGTCACCGCGAGCGCGCGCGGCGTGTCCGTGAACAGCGTCACGATCGAAAGTGGTGCACCGCCGAGCGTGTTGCCCAGCGCGTCCGCATCGAACACCCAGACATCGGCGCGCCCGACGCCCGGGGTCGTGAGCTGCGGATCGAACGGCGTGTTCTGACCGCGATGCGCCGTCGTGATGAACGCTCGCCTCCGGCCCGGCCCGGCGAACACGATGTCGCGCGGTTCGTCACCGACCAGGAGCGTCCGCGCGACGTGTCCGGACGTGGCGTTATCGTCGAGCTCGACCACGCTCACGCTGTCCGAGACGTGGTTGACCACCCAGACCTCGTGCTCCGTCCGCGCCGCGACCGCGACCGGCTCGAGGCCCACCGGGATCGAGGCCGTGTGGATGAGTCCGTTCGGCCTGACGCGGAAGACCTCGAGGCGATTATCGGGCGTGTTGACGGCGAACAGGTGCTGCCGGTCCGGCGACAACGCGAGCGGACGCACCTGTCCGCTCTCGAACAGCGTGAACCGGGAACCGGGCTCGGCCGATTGAGGATGTTGTGTGAGCTCGGCCTCCCCCTTCGTCAGCTGATCGGGTTGGGGTGAACAAGCAGGCGTTGCCGAGAGCGCCGACAGCGAGAAAGCCACGAAGACCACGAGCGATGCCCTCGGGCCTCGGTAACGGTAGTGCAGATCCATTGCTGTTGACCTTCTTTGCCTTGTGAGTGTGCGCTGCCTGTACACAGGACCGCACGGTGGAAGGCAGACACACTATGCGCAGTCGTGTGATGGATTTCAATCTCCTACCCATCGAATCACGATGTCGCTGGTGATGCCTCCACTCGACGCGGCACGCACCACTCGCGTGGAGCGCTGGTGGATAACCTTCACGAATCGAGTTCGCAGGTCAGCCGAGCGTCAAGCGCGTGGGCGATCTTGCGGTGTTGCCGCGAATCCCGCATCGCTGACTGTGAAGTTGGTTTTGTTCGACGCCGTTCGCGCCGCTGCCGGTGCGTTGCCGTCCGTGCGGCGCAACCGGTTAGATTCACAGTGCGAGATATCTACTTCGCCGCGGCCGGACGCAGGCCCTCGGCGGCCATCGCCGACTGGACGGCGGGGCGGTCGGCGACGCGCTTCTGGAACGCGAGCAGGTTCGGGAACGTGGACAGATCGAGCTTCACGAAGTTGGACCAGGTGGTCACCGTGAACAGGTAGGCGTCCGCGACGGTGAACTGCTCCCCGAACAGGAAGGACCGGCCGGTGAGCTGCTTCTCGATCAACGCGTAGCGCTTCTGCAGGTACTCTTCGCGATCTTTCCGCGTCTCGGGCGACGTCTTGGGGTTGAACAGCGGGCTGTACGACTTGTGGATCTCGGAGTTGATGTAGCCGAGCATCTCCTGCAAGCGGTAGCGCTCGAACGAGCCGTTCGGCGGGGCCAGGTTGGCGGCGGGCTTGGTGTCGGCGAGGTACTGGGCGATCGCCGGTCCCTCGGTGAGGATCTCGCCGTTGTCGAGCCGGAGCGCGGGTACGTAGCCCTTGGGGTTGACCGTCCAGAAGTCGCTGCCGTCGGCGACCTTCTTGGTGCTGGTGTCGACCTTCTCGAGCGTGAGCGGGATTCCGAGCTCGTGGGCGACGATGTGGGGAGCGAGCGAGCAGGCACCGGGAGCGAAATACAGCTTCATGGGGGCGTCCTTGATCGAGGTGAGAGGTGTTGGGTCGGGCGATTGGACGTGCGCGAGGTGATCGGCGCTCGTTGGTCGCTGGGTTGTCGTTCGTGGTCGTTGCGTGGTCGTTCCGTCGTCTCGCCGTCCGTGGTGGATGGGCCTCAGCGCACGGCGGATGTTGGCCATCGGCAGGTCATCGGTCTACAGCCCGTTGGTCTAGGCGCACGAAGATTTCTGATCCGCTAGTAAAATAAGCTAGTTATCTTGGTAACATTGACAGTGAATCAAACAGTGTTACATAGAACTCCGTGGAGCCATCGTGGACCTTGCAGGAGCTGGTAGCCGAGGTGGCGGCGCGGATCGCCGCGCTGCCGGCGCCACGGAATGGACAGGTCCGCGCGATTCCGGATGACCGCACGGTCCGGTACTACGCGACGATCGGGCTGCTTGATCGGCCGAGCGCGATGCGCGGGCGAACGGCGCTGTACGGCAAGAAGCACGTCGCGCAGGTCGTCGCGATCAAGCGGCTGCAGGCGATGGGGCGTTCGCTGTCCGAGATCCAGACGCTGTGGCCGACGCTCGATGATCGCACGCTGGCGCGGATGTCGGGGGTGGAGCTGCCGGAGCCGGGCAAGCCGCCGGCGCGCGCCGAGTTCTGGAAGCGCGAGGCCAGCTCCCCCGATGGTAGCGCTGCGGAAGCCCCCCGCGGAGCGGTCGGGGATGGAGCGTTCGCGGGAGGCGCGGATGTCGGCGATGCGCGTGTCGCGGATTCGGCTTCCCGTGGGTCAACGAGCGCAGGCGCACCGACGGTGGGACCGGGGGCGCTCCTCGCGCTGCCGAAGGCGCTGCACGTGGTGACCGGGGTGCCGGTTGTCGGCGTGGTGGTCCCCGCGCATGGCGGTGGGGCTTCGGTAGGGGGGCCGAGCGCGCCGGCCGCCGTCGAGCTTCGCGTGGAGCTCGCACCCAGTATCGTGTTGTCACTCTCGGTCATCGACGAGAGCGTCGCCATCACCCCTGCCGACATCCGCGCGCTGCGCGCGGCCGCGGCACCGCTTCTGGCCGAGCTGGCATCCCGCCGGCTCGCGCCCCATGCTCGAGGAGAGGAACCATGACTGCATTGCCGATGGTCTTGATGAGTGACGAGGAGGTCGCGGGGTACGGCCGCAACCCCGATGCCGGGTTCGGCGCGCTGGAGACGGCGCGGGGGCTCCTGCCGCTGGTGGCGATGGAGGTCGACGCGCGCGTCGCCGGGGTCGTTGCGGCGATCGAGCTCGCGCAGACCTTCGTCAACACGACGGGGACGGCGATCGAGGCGACGTACATCTTCCCGCTTCCGGATCGCGCGGCGGTGCACAGGTTCAAGATGGAGGTCGCCGGGCGGGTGATCGACGGCGTGATCGACGAGCGCGGCGCCGCGCGCGAGCAGTACGATCAGGCGATCGCGGCGGGGCATCGCGCGGCGATCACCGAGGAGGAGCGGCCGGGGGTGTTCACGCTGCGGGTCGGTAACCTGATGCCGGGCGAGGCGGCGACCGTGCGGCTGTCGCTGGTCGGGCCGTTGCCGGTCGACGACGGCGAGGTGACGTTTCGGTTCCCGCTCGTGGTCGCGCCGCGCTACATCCCGGGCGCCCGGCTCGCCGGCGATCAGGCGGGCCTGGGCCGGGAGGCGGACACCGACCTCGTGCCCGATGCGTCGCGGATCTCGCCGCCGGTGCTCCTGCCGGGGTGTCCGAACCCGGTGCGGCTGGGGCTGCGGGTCGCCCTCGAGGACGGCGTGATGCGCGACGTCGCGTCGAGCCTGCACGCGGTCACGACGACCAGGCGCGACGCCCAGATCGTGAAGGTCCAGCCCGGCGAGCGGCTCGATCGCGACTTCATCCTGCGCTGGCGGATCGACGGCAAGGAGCTCGCGAGCTCGCTGGTATGCGCCGATGATCCGGGCGGCGGCGCGGGCAGCTTCGCGCTCACGGTCGTGCCGCCGAGCACGACGGCGATCGCCGCCAAGCCGCGCGACGTGGTGTTCGTGATCGATCGCTCGGGCAGCATGGGCGGCTGGAAGATGGTGGCCGCGCGGCGGGCCGCGGCGCGGATGATCGATACGCTCACCTCGCGCGACCGGTTCTGCGCGATCGCGTTCGACAACCAGGTCGAGCTGGTGCCGACTGGGATCATGGTCGACGCGACCGATCGCAACCGGTTCCGCGCGGTCGAGGCGCTCGCCAAGGTCGACGCCCGCGGCGGCACCGAGATCGCCGAGCCGCTGCGGCGCGCGCTGGGCCTCTTGAGCGGCGGGACTTCGGATCGCGAGCGGGTGATCATGCTGGTCACCGACGGGCAGGTCGGCAATGAAGATCACATCCTGCGCGAGCTGGCGCCGGCCCTGCGGAACATCAAGATGTTCACGCTCGGGATCGATCAGGCGGTCAACGCGGGGTTCTTGCGCCGGCTCGCGGCGGCGGGCGGCGGGCTGTGCGAGTTGGTCGAGTCGGAGGATCGGCTCGACGCGGTGATGGCCAAGGTCCACCGCCGGATCGGCACGCCGATCGCGACCGAGATCGCCTTGCGCGGGACCGGGCTCGAGCTCGTTCGCGGCTCGTTCGCGCCCGCCAAGCTGCCGGACGTCTACGCCGGCGCGCCGGTGGTGATCCTCGGGCGGTATCGCGGCGCGGCGCCGGCGGGCGCGGCGATCGAGATCGAGGGTACGAGCCTGGGCGATCCGCTGCGGATGACCGTGGTGTCGTCGGCCGCGTCGGCCGCGTCGACCTGGCTCGCGGCGAGCTGGGCCCGCGCGCACCTCCGCGATCTCGAAGATCAGTACGCGGCGACCGCGCGCGGCGAGCTCGAGCAGCTGATCGTGCGGGTGTCGAAGCAGTTCAGCGTGCTGTCGCGGTTCACCGCGTTCGTCGCGATCGATCGCAGCGCCGTGGTCAACAAGGGCGGCGTGCTGCACCAGGCGGTCCAGCCGGTCGAGCCGCCGGCGGGCTGGGGCGGCGGTGCCAATGCCTTTGTCGGCGCGGCAGGCGGGCCGCCCGGCAACGCGATGTACGGGATGGCGCCGGCGCCGTTGGTGGGTTACGGGGGGCCGATGCCACAAGGAGGGCCACCGGCTATACCGTCACCGAGGCTTGCAGCACCACCGCCTCAGCGAGCGCTATCGCAACCTTTGTCCGCACCTAGATCCGCGCGCGATATAAAGCAGCGGCAGGGACGTATACCGCCGTCGGCGGTGATCGCGAGTGCCCGACCACCGGTCAGCGGCGCGCACACCATATCTCGGCCCCCCCCAGCGCGGTCTGCACCACAGGCCACCCAATCCGGGGCCGCTCCGGAGGGCGGCGAGGCACCGGCGATCGCAACGAGCGCTTACCTCGTGCAGCTCGCGACGCTCGCGCGTGAGCTCGAGGCGCAGGCGACCGGACGCGGTGACGCGGCGGCGATCCGCCTCCTGCGCCAGCGGCTCACCGAGTGGGTCGAGGACGTGCGCTCGGTGGGCGGCAACAACGAGCTCGCCGACGCCGTCGAGGCGCTGGTCAAGCGGCTATCGGCCGCGCTCGCGGCACCGGCAACCCTCGTGGCCGAGGCGACCGCGATCGCGGAAGAGCTCGCGGCGCTCGCGGCCGGCGGTTCGCCGCCACCGGCGAAGAAGAAGAGCCGATTGGCGTTCTGGAAGTAACGCTGCTAACGACCTCGGGGGCTACGCCATCACGCCCGGTTCGTCGGCCGGCTGGCGTTCTGGAAGTGCGCGGGCAATGACCGGGTGTGCACGTGAATATGTTCGTGTGAATACGTCTTGATCGAGCGTCGGCCATGTTAGGCAATCGACGCTCTAGCTCTGATACGATGGTGACGAATTGTTCTTGCGGTCTTCAGAGATCACGATCAGAGTGGCGACAGATTCCATGTCGTCTCCATCGCTGATGCATGAGGGTGTGATCGCGCTGGTTCGGGATAAGCCGGCATTTGCGGCCAACCTGCTCCGCGATCTGTTGCACGTGGACGTTCCCCGGTTCGACGAGGCGCAGCTGATGGAGGCCGCGCTCCATCAGCTCGTCCCGATCGAGTACCACGCCGACGCCGTCGTGCTGTTCGAGGTCGTCAATGCCAGCAAGAAGCCGGTGTTTGGCACCATCTTCGAGGTCCAGCTCGAGTGCAAGGAGCGCAAGCGGTACACGTGGCCGGTCTATGGCACCGTCGCCCGCGCGCGGTACGAATGTCCGTTCATCGTGACCGCCGTGACGACCGACCCGGCGGTCGCGCGTTGGGCCGGCCAGCCGATCGATCTCGGCAACGGGATCTTCGTACCGCGGGTGATCGGGCCCGAAGGGATCCCGCAGGTGACCGACCGCGACCGGGCGGCGCGCGACCCGCAGCTCGGCGTGCTGTCGGTGATGGCCCACGGCGGCGGCGAGGTCGAGACCGCGGTGCCGATCGCGCGGGCCGTGCTCGACGCCATTTCGTCGCTCCCGGAGGAGCAGCGGCAGCTATACTTGATCCTGATCGAGAGAGCCTTGAGCGAAGCAGCACGAAAGGCACTGGCCATGGACGCCCACATCCAGAAGTTCTTCACGGAAGCGCACCAGCAGTCGTATGACCGAGGCAAGTCGGAAGGCAAATCGGAGGGCAAGGCCGAGGGCAAGGCCGAGGATCTGGTCAAGATCTTGCGGCGACGCGGCATGGTGCTCACCGACGAGCAGCAGCAGCAGATCTGCGCGTGCACGGACCTCGCCACCCTCGATCGCTGGCTGGATCGCGCCTTCTCTGTCACCTCGGTCGACGAGATCCTCTCCGCGGGCCTGTAGGAGGCTGTACCTGGGATGGCGCCGGCCATCAGTCGGTCGTGGCGAGGCGCGCCTTCTTGCCGAGCGCGTGTGCAACCTCGACGGTGACCACATCGCCGGGGCCCACGGTGCGGATCGGCGTGGAGTCGATCTGCAGGACCGCGCCGTCGCGCAGCCCGGTGAAGCGGACCTCGTCGCCGGCGAAGAACGCGACCGAGCGGGTGTCGACCGGGAAGTGCGCGGGCGTGGGCAGGAACGCGATGTCGCGATCGTGGAAGCAGAACGCGACCCCGTGGAAGCCCATGAACTCGGCGAACGCGCCGAAGCCGCCGGCGAGGATCTGGTTGAGCTCGGGTACGATGTGCGCGACCACCGGCATCGCGAGGTCGGGGCCTCGCGCGAGCTCGATCTCCCCGAGTTGCTTCGACGCGACCACGATGCGGGTGCCGTCGACGGCTACCGGCCAGGCGCCCGCGAGCGGCACGACGTCACCGGCGAGCATTCTGGCGGCGTCGACGATCATGACCTTGCCGCCGGCGTCGCTGTACGCGAGCGCGTTCGAGATCGTGGTCCAGAAGAAGCCATAGCCGGCGACCTCGTCGCCAACGCGCGCGATCATGCCCGGCACGTCGTCGACGACGAGGTCGGCGAGCCGGAACGGGCGGAAGTCGCCACGCAGGCTGACGAACGGATCGTGCTTGCGGCGCGGAAACTGCGTGTTGAAGCGGCCGGCCGCGATCCCGAAGATCGGCACGGTCGCGCCCGCGGCCTTCATGCCCTCGAGCACGTCGTTGTAGGTGCCGTCGCCCGACACGATCACGAGCAGCTGCGCGCCGCGCTCGATCATGACGCGCGTGGTGTCGATGGTGTCGCGGCGCGTGCGTGACGCGTCGGTGCCGACGACGGTGCCGCGCCCGCCGGCGGCGGAGGCACCGAGGTCGCCGGGGCCGACCAGGACATCGGCTTGCGTGGCCACGCACGCGAACGCGTCGCGCGCGAGGGCGAGCACGCGATCGCGACCGCTGCCCGCGTACGGATTGCTGAGGAGACCTACTCGCTCGATCGCCATGACCGCGACTATATCCGCTGATTTCCTGGAGGAGGAGCGCGTCGCGCTCGCGGTCGACCGCGCCGCCGATCTTGTGCGGTCGGCGGGCACTTGGACGACTTGCCCGACACGTGAGGCGACGCGCTACGCGTCGAGCGGAGGTCGGCGCTGTGCTCGCGGGCAGGTATCGCATCGAGCGCGTGCTCGGTCGGGTGGCATGGGCATCGTCGTGCAGGCGACGCACCTCCAGCTCCAGCAACCGGTGGCGCTGAAGTTCCTGCTCCCCGAGGTGCTCGGCAACCGTGAAGTCGTCCAGCGGTTCTTGCGGGAGGCGCAGGCGGCGGTCCGGCTCAAGAGTGAGCACGTGGCGCGCGTGTTCGACGTGGGCTCGCTCGAGACCGGTGCGCCCTACATGGTGCTCGAGTACCTGGAGGGCACCGATCTGGCGAGCTTTCCGCGGTCGCAGTTTTTGGTCGCCTGTGCGTTCGGCATCGAGAACGTGTTGCAAACCACCGCCGCCAGGCCGGCGGTGCGCAACGTGTCCGGTGTCTGGAATTGATTATAGATCGCCAGCGTCTGACCGGTCGGGTCCTTCTCGCCCGCGAGGTGACAGGTCCCGCAGCTGGGCTTGATGACCTGGTCGAAAAGATCGCGGTGGGCGTCGGTATCGTTCCACGCGGCCGGGAACCACTGCTTGGCGCTCCTGGTGCCCGGGACGTTCACGTTACCGCTGTAGAGGTTGGTCAGCATCTCACGCTGCGCCGGCGTGAGCGGCGACCGCATTGCCAGTGCATTGGCCTTGCGGATGGGGTCTTCCTGATCGTCGCGGGTCAGGCCGGGCTTGTCGGACCACAGCACGACGTTGGGATCCACCGGCAGGAAGTGCGCGAAGATCGCCAGGTGCTTGTCCTGGTCGTAGCCGCCGCCGTGGCAGTTCATACATACCTGGGGCACCGGACGCGGCCCGAGCGTGTCGAGCTGGACCGACTCGTCACGGTAGCCGCTCTGATCGTAGGTGTAGAACTGGACCTCATAGCCGGGCCCCAGCGAGGGGCGGTAGGTGATGCCCAACGTGTTCATCGGGAGCCGGCCCTCGGTGGCGAAGCGCAGCGAGTTGTAGGTGTCGCGGAACGCGGTGCCATAGTTGGTGACGAAGCAGGCGATCCCTGTGAGCCGAGTGCCGCTCGCGTCGACGCCGTCGTTGAACGTACCGCAGCCGAGCTCGCGGCCCAGGCCGAGCTCGTTCTGGTTGTAGTAGACGACCGCGCCGGTCCGGACGCGATAGTCGGCGAGTGATTCGCTGGGGTCCTGCGCCGGGATCCCGAATGCTGCCTTCCACGCAGCGAGGTTCAGCGGCGCCGTCTGCTTGAGCCCGGGCGGTGCGCCGGTGAACGGATCAGGGTAGTCGACCATCACCGGGACGGCGTTGGGATACTGGACGGTGTCGTAGAACCGCCGCGCCTCGATGATCACCGGATCTAGCCCGAGTTGCTGACCGGGGGGCGACCAGCTGACTGCGCCCATGCCCGTCACGAGGCCATTGTTCTGCATATAAATCAGGTTCAACTCAGTCGCCACGACCGGTATGCGATCCGGAACGTCGCCGGTGTCGCTGCCGCAACCGGCAGCGCTCAGCGCTCAGGCGAATGGCAATATGCTGCAGAGTAGGTTCACTACACGCATGTTCGTGTTCCCTATCTGGCCCTGTCATTGGGCTGCGATCGCCGATGGGGCCTTGATTGGCACTATCGAGCTGGAGACTGGTATAGCTCGGTCTCGGTGATTTTGGGTGATCGTAATGATGAAAGGGGTGCAACGAATGTTCGCATCGCGATCCGTCTTTCAAGAACGATACGCCATCGGATATCTGAGGGGTGCGCAACAGGATGTGAGCGAGCTCACCTCGAGACACCGTCCGGCGCTGGTTCTCGACGGGATCGAGGTGACGACCGCGGTCGGACAGGCTGCCTTGGGCCGAGGCCCGCGGAGGACGTGGCAGCTCTCGCGTTGGGCAGGAAGCGCCCGTTGGCGTTCTGGCGGTAACGCTGGTAACGACAGCAGGTGCATCGCTTCACGCCCGGGTTCGTGGTCACGGTCGTCTGCGTCGTCTGCGTTGCCTGCTCGCCGCCGGCGCGACCTCGGCAGGACGAAGCGGCGCGGGGCTCGCAGCCGGTTACGGGCGGGGCGGCGCGGGCGGTGGTGCCGCTGGACGGCGCCGTGCCCGAGAGTTCGCCGAGCGATGCCCCGCCGGTCGACGCCGTGGCGAGCGACGCCCCGGCGAGCGCACTGGCGATCGTCGATGCGCCGATGGCGTGGAGCGCCGAGCGCGAGCGGCTCACGCTCTTGTACCGCCGCGAGCACAGCGATCCCGAGGCCACGGATCTGGCGATCGATCCACGCGTGATCGTCCTCCATTATACGGCCGGCGGCTCGGCGGCGGCGACGCGTCACTACTTCGACAACGTGCGCGTCGAGGCGGCGCGCAAGGAGATCGCCCGCGCCGGGGCGGTCAATGTCTCGGCCCACTTCGTGGTCGATCGCGACGGGACGATCTATCGGTTGCAGCCGGAGACCCGGTTTGCCCGCCACTGCATCGGCATGAACCACATCGCGATCGGGATCGAGAACGCCGGCGACGAGGCCAAGTTCCCGCTGACCGAGGCGCAGGTCGCCGCCGACGCGGCGCTGGTGCGCGATCTGGCGCACCGGTTCCGGATCACGCACCTCCTGGGTCACCACGAGGTGATGAAGTTTCGCGAGCACCCGTACTACGTCGAGCGCGCCGCCGCGTACCAGAACGACAAGCCGGACCCGGGACCGCGGTTCATGGCGGCCGTGCGTGCCCGGGTCGCCGATCTGGGGCTCCAGGGACTCTGACCGGCCGGCGCTACCGCGGCTTCTTGCGGTCGAGCTTCTTGAGCGTGGAGTGCACGGCGATTCCGTTTGATTTCGGCGTGACGGTCTCGGTCTCGGTCGCGTAGCCGTCCTTGGTGATCATCAGCGCCGACGCCTCGAACGCGGGGATCCGGATCATGGTGGGGGTGACGCCGAGCGACTTGCCGTTCATCGTGATCGTCGCGCCCGCCGGCGTCGAGCTGACCTTGACCTGGAAGGTCGGCTTGGCCAGCGCGACCCTGAGCTTCGCGCCCTCGGCCGTGGGCGTGACCGTGTGGACCGCCGGGACGAGGCGGCCCTTGCGGATCGTCAGCTCGACCGGGTTGCCGCACGGCAGCGTGATCTTCTGCGGCGTCGTCCCGATGACGTTGGTCTGGTCGATCACGATCTCGGCGCCCGCCGGCACGCTCGAGACGTCGGCGAAGCAGGTGTCCCCGTCCGGGCGCGCGGCGCCGGCCACCGCATCGCTCCCGGCAGCGGTGGCACCAGGCGATGGGGCCGCGGAGCCCGCCGGCGATTTGGGGGCAGCGGTCGCAGGATCGGGGCTCGCCGGGCCGTTCGCGGCACGATCCGGGGCCGCGGCCGGAGGAGTGGTAGCTTGCGGGGCAGCCTTCGCGGGGCCGGGCGAGCTGGTCGGTGGGCTAGTCGTTGGGTTGGTCGGCTTCGGCTCGACCGGTGCTGCGCCTGCCTTGTCGACTGCTGTCCCCAGCGTTGTCCCCGGCGCCGTCCCGGCATCGTGCTTGCCACCGAACACGAGGAGCAAGACGATGCCGATCACGACGGCCACCAGCGCGCTCACGATGACGATGATCGCGCGGCGCCGTCCCGCGCGCGCCGGCAACGCGGCCTCGCTCGCGTAGCGAGGGTCGCCGAGGCCGCTGTCGGCTGCCGTGAACGGCTCCGGCGCGGCAAGGCCGGGCACCGGGACCATCTGGTAGCTCGGATCCATCGGGTAGGCCGGAGCCTCCCCGGTATGGGCCGGCAGTGGGCCGCGCCGGATCACGAACGGGCTTGGCTGCGGCGGGGAGGGCATCATGGGCAAGAGCGGTGGAGCGGGGCCGACGCTTCCCGGTGGCGAGCCGTAGCTGGGCATGTCCACCGACGACGAGGGCCCACGGCGAAACGGGTTCTCGAGCGGCATCGACCCGGGCGGGGCATCGGGCAGCATCGGCCGCAACGGCGGATCGGACCCGACCGGCTGCAGCGGCTCGATCAGCGTCGGATCGATCTGCACTTTCGGCTCGACGACCGGCAGCACGTCGGGGCGGGGCGTCGGGCGCTTCGGGACCGGGTCGCGCGGCGGTGGGGGAGCGACGGTGGCAGGGGCCGGACCCGACGGTGGATCTTCGGCGAGATGCTCGGGTGAGATCATCTCGAACGGCTCGCTCCAGCCGTCGGGAGCCTGGGGATCGAGCGCGATCGTCCAGTCACCGCTCGGCAGCGTGGCCGTGGGCGTGTCCGAGGCGGCGGGCGCGGCCGGTGCCTTGTCCGGTACGCTCGGCGGCGTCGAGCCGGCCGGTGGCATGGTCCAGGCAGCGCCGGGCGCGTCCTCGGCCGTGGCCGGGAACGGCGGTTCCGGTGGCGACGTGGGGGCGGTGACCTCGACGGCGTGTTCGCCGATGACGACGCGAGCCGTGCCGGTCACCTCGTCGGCCGCCTGCAGCGAGGCATCGTCGTCGGCGTCACCAGCCGCGGTGGGGGCGTTCGCCGGCAGCACGCTGACGCCCGACGGCGCGATGACGACGCCGAGCACGGTCTTGCGCTGCGTTCGGGCTGGCGCCTCGGGGAGGCCGAGCACGACCGCGTCCTGCGAGGGAGGTTCCACGACCGTCGCCGGGGGCTCGGGCGGCCCCAGCGAGAGATCGGTGGGCTCGGCGATCTCGACCTCGAGGATCGTCGGCCGCTCCGGGGCGACGATCGGCGGCGCCGGCCTTGGCACCGCCGGCAACGGACTCACGGGGGCCGCGCTGCGAGGAATCGGCGGCATGCCGATGTGCGTGGCGCCGCCGCGGGCGGGCGCCGCTTCCGGGTCGGCAGGTGCGGTGTCATCGGTTTCCAGCACCGGCTCGGGCGCCGGCTTGCGTTTCGGTTCGGGCACCTCCGGAGGGCTCGGTGGCGTGGCCGGCGCGGGCGGGGTCGGCGCGGGCGCCGTCGGTTTCGCCTGCGCCCGGTCGACCGCCGGTCCACGTTGCGTCGAAATCTCGGCGCGCGCGGGGGGACGGACGGCCGGCCTGTCGATCGGCGCGGCCGAGGCGTCGTGCGGGGCCACGGCCGGAGGATCGCGCGGGGGGACCCCGGCATGGACCTGTGTCCGTGCGCTCGGATCATCGAGCAGCACCGCCGAGACGACGCTGTCGATCGGTGGCAGCGGCTCGACGAGCACGCCGCCGACTTCCGTCGGCGCGGACGGCGTCGTCGCACCAGGCATCGGCACCGCAGTCATCGTGTCCGAGGTCGTCTCGCGCCGCGGGGATCCTGCCGGCTGGGGGTTGGTGATCGGACGCGGAATCGCCGCCATCTCGACGGCGCGGCGCGACAGGGCCGGTGCTGTCGCGGGTGGTGGCGCGATGTTCGGGGGCGCTGCAGTCGGGGGCGTTACAGCCAGGGGGGGCGCAGCCGGGGGCGCGGCAGTCGGGGGCGCGGCGGCCGGGATCGCTGCAGCCGAGGGCGTGGCGGCGGGGCTCGCGGCGGGTGGCTCGGGCGGCGTGACCGCCACGAACGTGTCCGATGTCGGGCCGGGCTCCAGGAGCGGCGCGACCGCGATCATCGTCCTGGAAAACCCGGAGATCGAGAGTGCGGCAGGCGCCGGATCGGTGCGCGGCGGAAGGCCGTTGTGCGGCGGCTCGGGCTGCGGGGTCGCGCGCGGCACGTTCGACGGCGGCTTGCTGCGCTCGTGCTCGTCGGCGTGCGCGAGCGGCGGTGGCGGCGTCGGGGGCGGCGGCAAGGCCGCGGCGTCCAGGCTGATCGCCGCCGGAGTTGCAGGGGCGGCGGGGGGGCCAGGCAGGGCAGGCACGGCAGGCACGATCGGCGCCACGAACCTCGGGCCTGCCTTCGGGGGTAGGACAGCGGGCGTGGTGGTCGACGGCGGTACCGCTGCCGTGTCGGGGTCGCCGATCACCACGCACTCGGCGAGCGCGTTGATGGCATCGATCCGGCCCTGCACCGGCGGAAGCACCGGTCGTGGCTCCGCGGGAATCTCGGCGGGGCGCGGCGAGACGCTCGGTGGCGCCGGCCTCATCGCGAGCCGCGCCTTCTCGAGATCGCGGAGCATGGCCTTGCTCGCGTCGTCGGGCTCGAGGAAGCGCAGGGTCATCCCGACGCGGCCATGCAGGACCGACGCGGTCCGAGCCGAGCTCACGATCTCGGCCTCTCCTTCGATCATCACGCCGCCGTCCTTGAGCGTGACCGCGAACCGGCTACGGCGCCCGACCGGGAGCGGCTCCCTGATCGGGACGAACAACCCGTTCTTGTCGGCATATCGCCGGAACGCGGCGACGAACTCCTCGCCGGACGTACAGGCCGACACCAAGTAGATCGGAGCCCCCGTCACCGGCCTGCATTGTAGGACGACCTGCTGGAAATGCGAAGGGCGTGCCCGATGTTCAGAGCGACCGGCCGGCCGGCCACGCATCGCTGCCCAGCGGCTTCCATCACCGGCCCTCACACCACGCGGCGCCCCTCGAGCCCACCCTCCGGCGAGCGGGAGCGCTCGCTGCCGACTTACATGATCATGAAATCATGCGCCCGGACCGTCTTGCGGCCGTTCTCGCTGGCGCGCTTGGCGGCCTGATGGATCAGCCAGCCGACGTAGGCGTTCAGGCCGTCGAGCGCATCGCCCGCGGTGTTGCAGCCGGCATCCTTGATGATCTGACGGACCTTCGAGCTGACGAGCAGCATCTCGGTCGGGCGGCTGGGGGCCGCCTTGCCCTTCTTTGCTTTGGCCATTGTTCTTCTCTCCTGGAAAAGCGTTCGGCTCTTTTACACCGGCGCCTGACGGCAAGAAGCGCCGCGCCCCGCTTTTTCGCCCGGGCCGGCGCGATTCCTGCTGATCGCTAGCGATCGAGCTTGATCACGAAGGCGTCTGGCTTGGGAATGCGATCTCCCTCGGCGCGCACCGACTCGAGCGGCGGGGACACGAGGTCGAGCGTGAAGCGATAGATCCCGACGACGAGAGCGGCGCCCTTGTCGTCGATCGCGACGGCGCGACCCTGGTCGTGATCGTGATCGCCCCAGCGCTGGGCCCAGACCAGGCCGCCGCTCGGATCGAGCTTCATCGCGAACACGTCCTTGTTGCCCTTGCTGACCAGCGGGCCCTTGCCGAAATCGACCGAGCCCTGGAACCAGCCGACCGTCACGGTGTTGCCGGCGGCGTCGGCCGCGACGCCGAACGCGATGTCCTCCCGCTCGGCGCCGTAGGTGTGGGCCCACACGAGCTTGCCGTCGGTGGTGTAGCGCGCGACGAACGCGTCGGCCTCGCCGAGCGAGGTGTGCTCGTCGCCGGGGCCGAACGAGACGCTCTTGTCGAACGAGCCGACCATCGTGACGTTGCCGGCCGGATCGACGGTGAGCCCGCCGGCGACGTCGTTGAACGCGTTGCCGAACCCGGCCGACCACACGTGGTCGCCGTTGACGTCGTACTTCGCGAGCACGATGTCGTTGTCGGAGCCGCCGTGCGCGATCAGCGGCTTGCCGCCCCAGTCGGCGGTGTCGCGGAACACGCCCTGGACGTAGATGTTGCCGCGCGCGTCGACCGCGAGGTGCGAGATCGTATCGTTGTAGCGTCCGCCGAACTGCTTGACCCACTCGAGGTCGCCGTTGGCCGCGAGCTTGATGAGCATCGCGTCGGTGCCGCCCCGGGAGGTCAGGGTCGTGCCCTGGAACTCGGCGGTCCGGCTGAACGAGCCGCCGACCAGCCAGCCGCCGTCGGGCGCCGCGACGACGGCGTTGGCGCCGTCCGAGTCGATGCCTCCCGCGGTCCACAGCCACTGGGGCTCGCCCGCGCGGTCGAACGCCGCGACGAACAGATCGTCCGAGCCCGCCGCGGGGTGCTTGAGCTCGCCGAGGTCGAGCTCGTCGAGGAACTGGCCGACGACCACCACCCGGTCGTCGCGCACGGCGACGCCGTTGGCGACATCGTCGCGCCCGGCGCCGAACGTCTTGCCCCACACGATCTTGCCGTCGGCGCCGAGCCGGACCACGAACGCATCGGAGCCGGTCTTCTTGGGATCCTTGACGTTCTCGGCGGCCTTGTGCTTGCCGGCCGGCCCCAGATCGGTCTCGCCGTCGAAGTATCCGACGACGTAGCTGTCACCGCCCGGCGCGGTCGCGATGGCGCGCGGCGAATCGATGCCGAGCCCGCCGAACCCGATCCCCCACAGCGGCTTGCCGGTGGCGCCGGCCGGGTTGCGCGCGAGCGCCGGCAGCGGCGTCTTGTCGACCGGCTTCTTGATCTGTGGCCGCGGCTCGGCGGCCTTGTGCTCGGCGGGCGCCGCGTCCTTGTCGCAGCCGGCGATCGGCGTGGTGAGGAGACCTGCGATGAGCGCGATCGAAGACGGACGCATGCGGCGACGATGTCACGCGATCGCGGTTTGCGCGAGCGGTTTGTCACCCCGACCGATCGAGATTCGTCGTCGGAGAATTCGCGGGAACCGCGTGTCGCGCGCGTTGTCTCAGCCGCCTGGGCGAGTACGATGCGCGCATGTCGTGCCGCAACGTCTTGCTCGCTGCAACCTCGCTGTGCCTCGCGTGTCCCGCCGGGACCGGCAAGCCAACCGGTCCTGCGCCCGCGGACGATGCGGCGCTGCGGATCCGCGTCGCGCAGGCCGAGGCGCGCCGCGCCGGCGGGGTGGACGAGCTCGTCCAGCTCGCGGCGCACGGGGCCAAGCACGAGCGGTTGCTCGCGCTGCGCGGTCTGGGCCGGATCGGCCTGACCGGCCTGACCGGGGCGCCCGGCGGGACCGGCGGGACCCGTGGGGTCGGGGCGCCCGGCGGCGCCGGGCCGATCGCGATCCTGGTCGGCGCGCTCGGCGATCGCGATCCCGACGTGGTCGGCACGGCGGCCGGGGCGCTCGGCGTGGCCGCTTCGCTCGATGACGACGCGCTCGCCGTGACCGACGCCTTGATCGCGGCGCTGCCCCGCGGCGGCGGGCCGGTCGTCGAGGCGCTCGGGCGCGCGGGGACCGCGGCGGCGCAGCCCGCGCTCGTCGCCGCCCTCGCCGATCCGGCGCTCGCCGAGCTCGCGGGCCTCGCGCTCGCCCGTCACGGCCGCCGCCAGATCGAGCTCGCCGAACCGTCGCGCGGCGCGCTCGTCGCGGCGACCGCGTCCGCCGATCCGAAGGTTCGCTACGCCGCGGTGTATGCCCTGGCGCGCGAGCACAAGCCGCCGGATCACCCCGCGGCGGTGGCGGCGCTGGTCGCCCGGCTCGGCGATCCGGTCGCCGAGGTCCGCGCGCAGGCGATCGCGGGGCTCGGCCGGCGCAAGGCCGTGGCCTCGGCGAGGACCGCCGCGGGCGGCAAGCTCGAGGCGCTCCTCTTCGATCGCGACTGGCGCGTCGCGGTCGAGGCCGTGCGTGCGCTCGGCGGCAGCGACGGCGGCGGCGACGCCGGAGAGGACGCGATCGCCGCCGCGATCGTGCGGCGCTACGGCGAGCTCGTGCGCGGAGATGAGGCCGCGGCGCAGGTCATCCTCGAAGGCGAGAAGGCGGTCGCCGGGGCCGCCCGGCGACCGCTCGTCGCCGCCGCGCTGGCCACGCTCGCCGGCGAGGCACCGGCCGCAACGGCGCTACCGGCGCTGACCCGCGGCTGGATCGCGTGCCTCGCGGTCGCGGCCATCGAGCGTGCGAAGCCCGAGCCGGATTTCGCTGTTGTCGAGCGCTGCGCGCTGGACGATCACCTGCGGTTGCCGCTCGTGGCCGAGCTGATCTCGGCGGAGGTTGGCTCGCTCGCGGCCCGGCGTGCCGCGCTCGAAAGGCTCCTGGCCCACCGCGATCCGCGGGTGCGCGCGGCGGGCCTCGGGGCGCTCGCGGCGCTGTGGAAGGCCGGCGACGACGGCGATCATCGCGCGGCGATCATGGCGCTGGTCGCCGCGGTCGCGTCGCCCGATCCGGTCGTCGCGGGGGCCGCGGTCGAGGCCGCGACCGCGATCTACGAGGCGGTCGGCACCGGCGACCGCTCGGCGCTGGCCGCGCTCGATACCGCCGTGATCGTCCGCGCGGCTACCGAGCGTGATCCCGAGCTCGGGTCGGCGATCCTCACGCTGGTTGGCAAGCACATCGTGTCGGGTCCGGCGAACCCGGCGGCCCCGGCGGGTGCCGAGGCCTGCCGCGCCGCGCTGGGCGGCGACCCGGTCCGCGCGAAGGCCGCGGCAGGGTGCCTCAAGTCATTGGGCGAAGCGGCCCCCGAGCGGTCCCCCTTCACGGCCGATCCACCTCCGGTCGACGTTTCCACCGTGATTGGAAAAGTGCTGCGCTGGCGGGTGACGACCACACGGGGCGACCTGGTGATCCGTCTGCATCCAGACGTCACGCCGTGGGCGGTCGCGACGATCGTCACGCTCACCCGGAAGGGCTTCTACAACGGTCTCGCCTTCCACCGCGTCGTCCCCAACTTCGTCGTCCAGGGCGGGGATCCAACGGAGTCGGGCGCCGGCGGGCCCGGCTTCACGATCCCTGCCGAGCCCAGCACGTTGGCCGACGGCGCCGGCTACCAGGCGGGCGGCGTGGGGATCGCCGATGCCGGCCGCGACAGCGGTGGCTCGCAGTGGTTCGTGATGCACAGCCGCGCGCCTCACCTCGACGGCCGTTACACGTGGATCGGCACGCTCGAGAGCGGCCAGAAGTCCGCAGATGCCTTGCTGATCGGCGACCGGATCGTGAACGCGGCGATCGAGGGGGCACCCTAGCCTAGTTCCTGGATCAAAATTCCCATCATACTGAAATCATAGAAAAAACTGCTCTGGGACCTAGCATCGAAGATCGCGGGTGCGGTAGGGGCTCCGACGATGCGTCGCGTTCAGCCGGAGCAACTCGGACTCGTCCCCGCGTTCCACGATCACATCCATTCGCGTGAAGTCG
>Ga0308175_100000093_pt1 | contig 71267 bp, 66 predicted proteins | sample PhyCR1_3_FD_203893 | JGI IMG/M metagenome (GOLD analysis project Ga0308175, IMG submission 203893) | Soil microbial communities from UC Gill Tract Community Farm, Albany, California, United States - DLSLS.C.R1 | ecosystem: Environmental > Terrestrial > Soil > Agricultural land | place: USA...
TTTTCTACATTTTACATTTCTCTATTTTTGACGCTCACAAAACGCACCACCATGCACGTTCCTTCCATGGCCGAAATGACCGCGAACGGCGAAACGCCGGAAATTCTTTTCTGGGTTGGCTGTGCCGGCAGCTTCGATCAGCGGGCACAAAAAGTAACAAAGGCTTTCGCTGCCATCTTAACTCACGTGGGCATTAAATACGCCATTCTTGGCAAGGAAGAAATGTGTACAGGAGATCCCGCACGCAGGGCCGGCAACGAATTTCTTTTTCAAATGATGGCCTACCAAAATATTCAAACCCTGAATACATACGGCGTAAAAAAAATCGTCACCATCTGTCCGCACTGTTTCAATATTTTTAAGAACGAATATCCCGAACTTGGCGGCACCTATGACGTTGTTCATCACACCACTTTCTTGCAAGGCTTGATTGACGAAGGAAGAATAAAGCTCACCGACGCCACGACGTTCAAAGGCAAAAAAATCACCTATCACGACAGTTGTTACCTCGGTCGCGGCAACGGCATTTACGAAGCGCCGCGTAAAGTGTTGGAAGCATTGGATGCCGAGTTAATTGAAATGAAGCGCTGTCGCAAGAAAGGGTTGTGCTGCGGCGCCGGTGGTGCGCAAATGTTTAAAGAAGAAGAACCGGGACGAACGAGAATAAACCTGGAACGCAGCGCCGAAGCCATTGGCACGGGTGCGGAAATTGTGGCAGCAGCTTGCCCGTTTTGCAACACCATGCTCACCGATGGCGTGAAAGCGGCCGAAAAAGAAGATAGCGTAAAAGTTTTGGACGTGGCCGAAATAATTGCCCAAAGCCTGCCGCAGTCCTCTTAACCAGAGAGTTTATCTTTGTTAGATGAACCTTGAATACAAAAAATATCTCCCCGATACATTTGCCGGCAACAGCCGCGTATGGATTTATCAAAGCAGCCGTTTGTTTACCTTGTCCGAGGCGCTGGAAATTGAAGAATTGCTAAACAAATTCACCGCGGAGTGGCGTTCTCATGGTGATGATGTAGATGCCTATGGGAATCTTTTCTTCGGACAATTTGTAGTGCTAATGGCCGATGAAACCCGCGTTGGCGTAGGCGGATGCAGCACCGACTCCTCTGTTCGGTTTATTAAAAGCATTGGTGAAAAATTTGGCGTTGATTTTTTCAACCGCACCAATCTTGCTTTTGTAGTGAAAGAAAAAATCCAGGTGCTTCCAATGAGCCAGCTTTCCTATGCCGTTCAAAATTTTTTCATTGACGGCGATACGCTTTACTTCAACAACCTTGTGCAAAACAAAAAGGAACTGGAAGAAAAATGGATCGTTCCGGTAAAAGATTCATGGCTGGCCGGAAAGATTAAACTTGAACATTCACCAAAGTAAATCGCAACACGGCGGGCTTACAGTCTCATCTTCTTATTGCTTTGTACCCATGAAATTTTTAATAGCCGATTGTGTTTTTGCCGAAGGCTTTTTTGCAGATTTTATAAAACTGTAACCCAGGCTCAGCCGGTAATTCTTTGTTTGCGTAGAGTTGTAATTCTCCAAGTTAAAATTGGTGCCGTAGGTAAACGTGTGGTTGCTTTGCCGAAATATTGGATCAATGGCGTTGAGCGTAACCGTTAGCTTTTTGTTCAGCAGTTTGGCTTGCAGAGCAAGGTTCATGCTAAGGCTGTTGCGCACCGTTCCCTGCGGATTGGCAAAACGGTTAAAGGTGAAGCTTCCCGTGGCGCTGTAAAGGTCTTTCAGTATAAAAACCGTATTCAGGTTTGATGTCAGTGAGCCGCCATCGCGGTATTTCCGGAACGTCTTGTCATACTCGCCGTAGCGATTGTACGTATAACTCGCACTGGCATTGATGCGGAATTTCCGGTTGAACGAGTAACCGCTCCAGGTACTCATTTCGTATTCTTTCCGCCCGCTGATGTTTTGCCAAATAATTTCCGTTGTGCCGTTTGGCAAGAGATTCCTGATCTGGTTAAAAATGTCCTGCACAATGTTGTAGCCGAAGCCTACGTTGGCGTAAAAGCCGCCTTGCGAACGGCCAATAACCAAATCAAAATTGTGCGCCGGCGATGCCAGCAAACCCGGGTTGCCCGAACGAATATTGTACGGGTCGGAAAAATCTCTCGTAGGATTTAATTCATTAATGCCGGGCCGCCTGATGGTGCGGCGATACGAAAATGTAAGGCTCGTATTGTTACTCCAGGTTTTATTTACGTTGGCGAACGGAAGTGGTGTCCAGTAAGTGTTTGACGTGTCGCGGTTTTCTTTCAAGAGATCAAAATAAATTTCTGTTTTTTCCACCGACAAGCCGGCCGTAACGCTAAACGTTGTTCCAAATAATTGCTTAACCGAAGCCCGGTAATTGGTCACGTTTTGATGAAACAAAAAATAATTGCTCAGTAAATCAAGCGGCAGCATCGCTCCGTCGCCTTTTCGTTTATACAATGCATCCACATCTATATCGGAAAAAGAATGGTTGTAATAACCGCCCAAAGAAATGAACGTTGTTTTGTCGTTCAGCGGCCGGTCATAACTCAATCGCAGGTTATAGCCTCTTGAAATATTGTTCGTCTGCTGCAACTGTGTTGAATCGTTTCCATTAAAACTGTAATCGGGGTTGAAGAACTGTTGGTAAAACAGGCGTTCACCCGTGTTGTCGGAATAATTCAGATTGGTGAACAAACGAAAGACTTCGCCGGGAAGTTTTGATTTGAAGGTGTAGGTAAAACTTGCGTTGGGATTATAACCGTTACCCTTGCTGCCAATAGAGCGCTGGCTTAATTTGTACAATTGGTCGTAGCGGTTAAGGTTTTGATACGTGGTTAGGTTGTTATTATCGTAATCATTTCCGTTATACAGCAGCACAACGTTTAGCAAATGTGCCTTGGTGATTTCGTAATCAATGTTTGCCCGGACGTTCGGACGAAGATTGTGGTTATTGTACCGGTTGTTTGTATTGAAATGGTTGCTCGAATCAGTGTAAATATTTTGTCTTATCGAATAACCGGTGCCGTTAAACTCGTTTCCGGAGAAGCCCGCATTTACGTTAATTGCCAAGCCGTTTTTGCGATAGCCGAAACTTCCGTTGCTCCCAAACTCCCCTCTCGTTCCAGCAAACAAACTAATCCGGCCACTCATGCCCACAGCGCCTTTTCGCGTTACAATGTTTATTACGCCGCCTTGCTCGTTAGCGTATTGCGGCGGCGGATTGGTCAGCACTTCAATTTTTTCAATCGAACTGCCGGGCAATGATTCAAGTAAGTCTTGCAGTTGCTGGAGGTTTAGTTCTACCGGTTTGTCGTCAATCAAAATTTTAGGTTCCTTCCCTCTTACCAAAACTTTCCCATCCGGGTCTTTGGTTACAAGCGGCACTTGGGCCAGCAAATCGCTGGCGTTGCTTCCCTGGCTCAGGGCCGATTCACCGGCGTTGAACGTGATGTTGCCGTCCTTGCTTTGAATGAGTGGCTTTTCAGAATAAATAATTATTTCCTGGAGATTGTCGGTTTGCTTTGGCTTGAGCACGATGTCGTTCAAATTAAAATCATAGCGTTCTGCCCTGAAATAAATGGAGTCAATGAGTGTAGGTTGCAAGCTAACGTAGGTTAAACGCAACCGGTAATAACCAAAGGGAATATTAGAAAATAAGAAGAGTCCGTTTTTATCGCTTGTGGTAGAAATGTTTTTCGTGCTGTCGGCGAACGATGCCAGTTGAACACTTGCGTTTTCAAGCGCCTTACCTTTTTCATCTAAAACAGTTCCGGTTAAGGTGCCCTGCTGCGCAAAAACTGAAAGCGAAAGCAGGGCAAGAAACAAAAGCCAGAAAAACCTCATCGGCCAAAGTTATTTTTTCTCTGCATTGCGCGAAGGAAAGCTTTGCCACCGTGCGTTAAAAATAGTTAAGGAGTTAAGAAGCCAATTCCTTTTCGGGTTCGGTCTCAATCTTTCTGCGCCTTTTTCGCTTTTGGTTTTTCGTAAAGAGCAGCATCACGGAACAAACTGCAGCAAGATAAAATCCGAATTCTGCGGGTGTAAAAAGGTTTACCGAAGAGGGTCCGGCGAGGCTGGTTTGACTGGTGAAAAAAAGTCCGGAAAAGAACATGAAAAAGATTAGTGGCATGGCCACGTAAACTCTGCGGGTGGGAATGCGCAGCCACGTGCGAAGCAGAAGAACGGCCGTAGAAAACGGAATCATCAACAGTAAACTTATGGCAATAACTGCATCAGTATTGGTTATATCGTATGCTTTGTCAATCGAGTTGCGAACGATGCCAATAAATTGAAAAGCGCTATAATGTTCATAAGCAGGTAAAAAGAACGAGAGTAAAATGACGCCGCAAAGCGGTATTCTGGATCTGGTTTGAAGACGCTTCATGGGCGGAAATTTGACGAAAAATAATACTGTGTATTTGAAACTGCAAAGGCTTTGATAAAAAGCCTGCTCCCTTTGCTGTCATCCTGTCACCAAAAGCCGTATTCTTTATCTTTGAGCCTACTTTATGATAGAAGAATTGTTACAAAATAAAAAGCACGACGAGGCAAGGCAAGGCGAAGCCTATGCACCTTTTGCGATTGACCCAAACGGTTACAGGCGCCGATTTTACATTGAAAGCTACGGCTGCCAAATGAATTTCAGCGACAGCGAAATCGTAGCCTCCATTCTTCAGGGCGAAGGTTTTGGTGCAACGCGAAACTTTGAAGAAGCGGATTTGATTCTATTAAATACCTGCTCCATTCGCGAGAAAGCAGAACAAACGGTGCGCAAGCGGTTAACCGAATTCCGAAAGCTAAAGCAGTCCCGTCCCGCAACGCTTGTGGGTGTGTTGGGTTGCATGGCCGAACGGTTGAAATCAAAATTTCTGGAGGAAGAAAAACTGGTTGATATTGTCGTTGGCCCCGATGCCTATCGTACGCTTCCTGGTTTAATTGCCGAAGCGGATGGCGGACAAAAAAGCGTGAACGTTTTGCTCAGTCGCGAGGAAACCTACGCAGACATTTCACCCGTGCGCCTGAACAGCAACGGCATCACGGCTTTTGTCAGCATCATGCGTGGCTGCAACAACATGTGTTCGTTTTGCGTGGTTCCGTTTACAAGAGGCCGGGAAAGAAGTCGTGATGTCAAGAGCATTATGGCCGAATGCCGGGACTTATATGACGCCGGCTACAAAGAAGTAACCCTACTCGGTCAGAACGTTGATTCTTACTACTATGTTGGTGAAGACAACAAGCCCGTTACGTTTGCGGCTTTGTTAGAGATGGTGGCATTGATCTCCCCCGATCTGCGGGTTCGTTTTTCTACTTCGCACCCCAAAGACATTACCGATGATGTGCTGCTTACGATGTCCAAATACGAGAATATTTGCAAGTACATTCATCTTCCGCTGCAAAGTGGTTCATCGCGTGTGCTGCAAATGATGAATCGCAATTACAGTCGCGAGTGGTACATGGCCAAGGTTGGCCGCATTCGCGAGATCATGCCCGATTGCGGCATCTCGTCCGATATTATTGCAGGATTTTGCACCGAAACAGAGGACGAGCACAAAGAGACCGTGAACTTGATGGAGTACGCAAAATATGATATGAGCTACATGTTTTTTTACAGCGAACGCCCCGGCACACTGGCACAGCGCCGCTACCAGGATGATGTTCCTGAAGAGGTGAAAAAAAGAAGATTGGTGGAGATTGTGGAAACGCAAAACCGCCTTTCATTAGAAAGCAACAAACGCGACCTTGGAAAAACGTTTAAAGTATTGATTGAAGCAACGTCGAAGCGAAGCGAAACGGATTGGATGGGACGCAGCTCGCAAAACAAGGTGATTGTTTTCCCGAAAGAAAAATATGATTTAAAGCCCGGCGATTATGTGAACGTCAAAGTGAACGATTGCACGCAGGCAACGTTGTTGGGCGAAATCATGTGATCAGCGATTGTCCGTAAAAGGTGAATTTTGTTTATAAAAGTTCAACAAAGTTCGACTGATATGCACCCAACTTGGATATAGAAAACAGTCAAAAAATATTGCTACCCGAAACAAGATTGCACACGAGTACGATGTTGTGGATCGCGACATCCTCTACTCAATTGTAACCTTGCATTTGCCGGCATTAAAGAAAGAAATAGCATTACTTATCGGAAAGAATTAGTTCATGGATTTACAAAGCATCAAAAACAGATTCGGCATCATTGGCAACTCCCCTGCCCTTAACTATGCCTTGCAAGTAGCGGCGCAGGTGGCAAACACCGATTTAACGGTTTTAATCGTGGGCGAAAGTGGCGTGGGCAAAGAAGCCTTCTCGCACATCATACATTCTTTGTCGGCCCGCAAGCACGCCTCTTTTATTGCCGTCAACTGCGGTGCCATTCCCGAGGGAACAATAGATTCGGAATTGTTCGGTCATGAGAAAGGGTCTTTCACCGGCGCGGTGGACAGCCGTAAAGGTTATTTTGAAACCGTAAACGGCGGCACCATTTTTCTTGATGAAATCGGCGAAATGCCGCTCGGTACGCAGGCTCGTTTGCTGCGTGTTTTGGAATCCGGCGAATTCATCCGTGTGGGTTCGTCAAAAGTGCAGAAGACCGATGTTCGTGTCGTTACTGCTACCAACAAAGATTTGCTGAACCTTGTGCAGCAAGGAAAGTTTCGCGAGGATTTATACTACCGTTTAAACACTGTGCCCATTCGCGTTCCGGCCCTGCGCGACCGTAAAGAAGACATCGTGGTTTTGTTTCGAAAGTTTGCGGTTGATTTTGCCGAACGTTACAAAACCACACCGGTGCAGTTGGACGAAGATGCCCGCCAACGCATTGTAAATTATCCGTGGCCGGGAAATGTTCGCGAATTAAAAAACATGGCCGAACAAATTTCTGTTTTGGCTACCGATAAACTGGTAAACACAAAAGAGCTGTCGAAGTTTTTGCCCGATTCACCTGTCGGAAATCGCTTACCGGTTTTGGCTCATGCCGCCGGCACTGACGGCCACGAGTTCAATAACGAACGCGAGATTTTGTACAAGCTTTTCTTCGACATGAAGCGCGACGTAACGGAATTGAAACGCCTGTTTTTTGACGTGATGAAAAATCCGGCAGTGGCTGCACAGAACTCATCCTTCTTTGCCGACATGAAAGAATTGCAGCCAACAGAAAGCAGTTCGCCGGTGATTGTTTCGGGTACAATGCCCGCTTCGTCGCAGCCAGTTATCGTACACAACGACATTCAGGAACACGAAGAAGTGGAAGAAAGCCTGAACATCATGGACAAAGAAAAAGAACTCATCATCAAGGCGTTAAAAAAGCACAGAGGCAAACGCAAAGATGCAGCGCTTGACTTGGGCATCAGCGAACGAACCTTGTACCGCAAGTTGAAAGAATACGACATTGATCTGTAAGAGATGCCGGATGTAAAAAGCCCAAAAAATAGAAACATGAAACTTCTAAAAAATAAACAGAAAGCCATCACCACCGGGGTGCTTTTGTTTGCCTTTTTACTTTTGAATTTTGCCCTGCTCTCCTGCAAGGTTTCGTACGGGTTCAACGAAAAAACATCATCCATTCCTGACAGCGTAAAAACCGTTCGCATTAACCTGATTGAAAACCGTGCGCCGTACCAAAACCCGCAACTTTCGCCTTTGCTTACCGAGCAATTAAAACGCAAAGTCACCAATCAAACCAAGCTGACGATGGTGAATGCCAACAACACCAATCCTGATTGGGAAATCTCCGGCGAGATTCGCGATTACTCGGTAAGCACGACCGGCGTTACATCAACCAACGGTCAAAGCCAGTCATCTATCAACCGCCTCACAGTTACCGTTCACATTTCCATTAACAAGCGCAGCAAAACGGATGAATACGATGTGAGCCGAAGCTTTGATTTCAGTGCAAGGCAATCGCTGCAACAAGCCGAAGCGTCGCTGCTGGATGAAATGGTTCGCAACTTAACCGATGAAATTTTCAACCGCCTTTTTTCCGACTGGTAATCTTGAAGAGCGAAACGTCAAAGGGCAGACGTGAAACCGTAATCAACTTCCGATTGAATGATTCTTCTACCGTCTCACGTCTGCCATCTTACGTTTCACGTATTTCATTAACTTGCCGCTTATGAGCAATCGAATTCATGCCCTGGCTCAACAACTCACTGGCAAGCAAAATTTGGAGGACTGTAGTTTAGATGAAGTAAAGCACATTGCTCAACGTTATCCTTATTTCGCCCCTGCACAATTTCTGCTTCTTCAAAAGTTGCGGCAATCTGGGCCACCCGAAGAAGCCGAAACACAATATCAAAAGGCCGTTCTCTTCTATCCCGATCCTTTGCAATTTGAATTCTTTATTTCATCGGGAAATTTTTACGGAGATGAAACCGAGACGCATGAAATGGCAAGCCTTTCTCCCGAAACTCTTGAAGAAGAAAAAAAAGAGAACATTACGGAAAACGATGTTCAGCAAACGTTGACCGGAACAGAAGAATTACAGTCATCTCCTATTAATGAAGAGACAAATCCGGCTTCTGCTCTTCAACCAACAGACTTTATTGAAGAGGTTAATCCCGTTGATAGTAAAGAGGAAGCAACAGATTATTCACCCGTAAACATTGCACAAGAAGAACCACAGGAAATAATTGTTAGCGAAGTTACTGTTGCAAACGGTTTAGAAGAAACGACCGCTGTTCAACCTGAAAAGATAGAGCCATCAGAGCCGGCACAAACAACCGCGGCCTTGGCGTTTGAGCCCTATCACACAGTGGATTATTTTGCTTCGCAGGGAATAAAAATTTCGCAGGATGAATTGCCGAAAGACAAGTTGGGCAAGCAATTAAAAAGTTTCACCGAGTGGTTAAAGACCATGAAACGTTTGCCCGCCGTACAATTGGATGAAAACACAGAAAACGCTGCCGAGAAAGGTGTAGAAACGCTGGCCAATCGCTCAGTTAGCGACAGTGAAGTGTTGACGGAAGCCATGGCCGAAGTATGGGTCAAGCAGGGACTGCCGGAAAAAGCTTTAGACATTTACAACAAATTGCTTTTGCACAATCCCTCCAAAAAGGCTTATTTTGCCGCCAAAATCGAAAATTTAAAACAGTCCTGATATGACCATTCTTTTCATTATTCTTGTCATCATTGCCTCGGTGGTATTGAGTTTAATTGTGTTGGTGCAAAACCCCAAAGGCGGTGGCCTGGCCGGAAACATTGCCGGTTTTAGCAACCAGTTTATGGGTGTAAAACAAACAAACGACGTGTTGGAAAAAGGTACCTGGATTTTTGCCGGCGTAATTGCTGTTTTGTGCATTGCTTCCACCATGTTTATTTCAGGCGCAAAAGGCATTGACCGCACACAGAACCTTGGCAATGGCGCAACCAATACGCAGCAAACAGTCCCGGCCCAAAATCCGGCTCCCGCACAGAACGGCGGGCAATTGCCTGCACAACCAACAAAATAATTTTCTTTGCATAAACCGTTTTGAACCCTGCCGCTCCGGCAGGGTTTTTTGTTACTTTGAACTCAATGAAAAAGTATTTGAAAATTGGGCTGGTCATCATCCTGATTCTTGCAGCCGTTAGTACGTGGATTTTTTTGGGACCGGCAACGGGCTTCTCCAGCAAGAAAGCTTATTTGTACATCCGTACCAACGCCGCTACAAGAGGCGCCGTTTTGGATTCGCTTGAAAAAAATAAAATCATCACCAACACGACCGCATTCAATTTTCTTGCGTCACGCTTCGGATACTGGCAGAACATTAAACCCGGCAAATACGAGATAGACAAAAGCAGCAGCTTGCTAACCATTATTCGAATGCTTCGCAACGGCAGGCAAGCACCTGTTGATCTTGTCATCACCAAGCTTCGCACAAAAGAAGACTTTGCACGGTTTACAGGAGCACGTTTCGAATTTGATTCGGCAGAGATGATTTCTTTTTTGACCGATGCCGATTCAATGAAGCATTATAACGTTGATACGGGCACAATCTTCTGTAATGTTATTCCGAACACCTATCGTTTTTTCTGGAACACAATGCCATCGGCTGTCTATGAAAAATTAAGCGAAGAATCGCGGAAGTTTTGGAATGGGGAAAGAAGAGCCAAAGCTGAAGCGCTTGGCTTATCGTCATGCGAAGTGTACACTCTTGCTTCCATCGTCGAGGAGGAAACAACCAACAACAAAGAGAAAGATACAGTTGCCAGCGTATACTTAAACCGTCTGAAAAAAGGCATTCGTTTGGGCGCAGACCCAACCTTAAAATTTGCGGTAAGAAATTTTGCCTTGAAGCGCATTGCCGGCGACATCATGCACGTTGCTTCGCCTTACAATACATACGAGAACAAAGGTTTGCCACCCGGTCCCATTTGCACACCCTCAAAGATTACGATTGATGCGGTACTGAATCCTGCGCAAACAAACTATTATTTTTTTGTAGCCAACAGCAAATTAAACGGCCACTTGTTTAGCGAAACCTTTGAAGAGCATGTAAAGAAGGCGAACGTTTACCGCGAAGAAGACAAGGCAAGACGGGAACGCGATTCCCTGCCCAAAGTTGGAAAGTAATGAATGCAACGATTTTAGAGTGTTTAAACAAGAGTTAAAGCGTTAGGACCGACAATGAACCGCCCGGTGCGCATTAAAAATGCGGCAACAATAAGCGATAATTTATTCAAAGTCTTCATTTTGCATTCCCCATAGCGTTGCTAAAGATTGGCACTCCTCTTCCGAAAGCTTTTGCCCGTCGTAATGGCCGGCGGCTTGTTTTTGCCGGAAGGCTTCGTATAAACTCACCGCACAGGCTACACTGATATTGAGCGATTGAATCATGCCTACTTGTGGAATAATAAAATTACCGTCGCACAAGGTTCTTATTTCATCGCTTACACCGGCGTGTTCATTGCCAAAAACAAGTGCGGTACTTTTTGTCAAATCAAGTTTATATAAACTTACGGCATCCGACGACAGATGTGTGGTTAAAATGCGGTTGTACCTTTTTCGTAACGTTGATATACACATTTCTGCATCATCAAACTGATGAACGGTAAGCCATTTCGCAGCGCTGCTGCTACTTCTACTCCCCCATTTTTTGTGTCGAGGGATTTTTGTGTTGAGTACATAAATTTCCTGTACACCAACAGCATCACAACTGCGCATGACGGCGGAAATATTGTGGGGATCGAAAACGTTTTCCAAAACAATTGCCAGATCGCTCTGACGGTGCCACAGGACTAATTCGATGCGCGATTTTCGTTGAGACGTCATGGTTAGAGATTGAAAAAAGAAAGGATAAACTGTTTGTGTTTATCCTTTTTCCGGGTCGGGCAGACTGGATTCGAACCAGCGACCCCTACGTCCCGAACGTAGTGCGCTACCGGGCTGCGCTACTGCCCGAACGGGGGTGCTAAATTATTTGAATAACGGTAACCAACAAAATCAAAACACGAGGAAACAGCTGTACCGGCGAAACCTGTTATCTCAACATCCAAAGAGAAAAGGCAGCTTTAGCTGCCTTTGTTCGGTGTCGGGTGGACTGGATTCGAACCAGCGACCCCTTGCACCCCATGCAAGTGCGCTACCGGGCTGCGCCACCACCCGAACGGCTGCAAATGTAAGGGCAATAAATTTCAGTAAAAACAAAAGTTTTCCCGGCACAATTCTTTAAAAAATAGCCCCAAGACTGGGGCTATCGTCGTGTACTCTTATTATAGTTATGCTGTAGCCGGAGAAAGATTGGTGCGAACTCCTTCTTCCTTTGCAGGGTGCAAAAACCGAATGTATTGCGGCAATTTTCGCAAAGGCTTGATCATGGAAACGATAAAAGGAAACGGGACATTGTTTCTTTTCAGTGCCAGGTAATCCCTTCGATTGGCCCGAAAGCGTTTTTTAAAGCTGCCGTTACTCATACCGCCCTTGCGCATTTTTACAATTAGCTCAGGCAGGTAAAAAGCACTGATGCGGTGTTTATATAAATATCGCGTCATCAACTCAAAGTCGGCAGCGGAAAAATAGTGGGTTTCGTAACCGCCTAATTGCTCCACTATTTCCCGGCGAACATAAAAAGTTGGATGGGCGGGCATCCAACCAAGATTGAATGATTTACGGTTATAAGGCATGCCCTTCCAGAAACGATGAATCTTCGATGTTTCCTCAGCCTCCACATACAAAAGGTCACCAAAAATTGAATCAACTTTCTGCTCTTTAAAACAGGCGGCTATTTTGGAAATAACATTTTTCGAGGCCAGCATATCGTCGCTGTTCAAAATACCGATAACATCTCCGGTGGCCATCTTCATTCCTTTGTTGATGGCATCGTACATGCCTTTGTCTTTTTCAGAAATCCACTTTGTAATGCAGGGAGCATTTTGCTCGATAATGGAAAGCGTTTCGTCGGTTGAACCACCGTCAACAACGATGTATTCAATGTCCGGATAGTCTTGGTTGTAAACAGACTGTATCGCATTTTGCAGATACCGTGCAGAGTTGTAGGTAACGGTGATAAGAGAAACTTTCATTTTTCGCAATTAGCTGTAAACAATTTTGTTTCTTAACAGTTTTCAAGGTACTAATCTGCTTTGCCGGGTGTTTTAAGAGGCCAAGCATACTAAAGACCTGTGTTAAGATTTTCCATTTTGCGATCCCGGATTTTATATCAGATTTTTCGGGTAATTGCGAAATGCCACAAAGTGCTAATTGCAAGTAGACCTATGATAGGATAGAATCTGGCAACATAGGTATTGAACAAGGTGAGATGGTTCCGTGTTCAAATATAGAAAACTAATTCTGATTTCATAGTATCTGGAAAGTATTTTTTCTTCGCAAGAGCGGACATTCTATTTAGTCAACCGTAGCTAAATCATATTTTTTACCACAGTCTTCGTGGCTGAAGAGAACCGTGTTAGTCCTCTGCGACACTATTTTGTCGCTGGTTCAGTAAGACAAGAATTAACCGATACAGAATATGCGAAAAAAATAACCCTGGCACTAAGGTGCCAGGGTTTATTAACTCATTTTAAACTGCTTCACTATTTCTCCGTTCTTCTCTCCACAACGATATTTTCCATCACCAGCATGTCCATGTTTGTGCGCAGATAACAGGCAAGAGCCTCCTCAGGACTGTTTACAATGGGTTCGTTTTCATTGAACGATGTATTCAACAAAATTGGCACACCAGTTTTTTTATAAAAGGCTTCAATCAAACCGTGATAGCGCGGCGAAACATCTTTGTCTACTGTTTGCAATCTGCCCGAACCGTCAACGTGTGTAACTGCCGGCACTTCTGCCCTTTTATCTTTTTTGATAGGGAAAACTTTTTCCATGAATGGCACTTCTTCAGCAAGCTCGAAGTAATCCGAAACGTGTTCTTTCAAAATGGACGGTGCGAAAGGACGAAAGCTTTCGCGGCGTTTGATTTTGCTGTTCAAAATTTCTTTTGCATCGGCTCTGCGCGGATCGGCAATGATAGACCGGCCACCTAAAGCACGCGGCCCAAATTCGGCGCGGCCATTGAACCAGCCAACAACGCCGCCATTTTGAAGGCAATCCGTAACTTTTTGAAAGAGTTGTTCATCGTCGTGTTCGCTAAACGGAATGCTTTTCTTATTTAAGATGGATTTAATTTCCTCATTACTAAAATTACTGCCGGTGTAAGCTGAGCGGATGGAAGCTTGTCGCGGCATTTTTTGTATTTGATGTTGCACGTAAAGTGCAGCACCCATAGAGATGCCCGCATCATGTCCCGCCGAGGGAATGTACACGTTTTTAAAGGTGGTGTTGCGGGTGATTTTACCGTTTGCAACCGAGTTTTGTGCTACGCCGCCAGCAATACACACATTTTCCAACCCGGTGCGCTTTTGCAGATGATTCAGAATGTGGAAGATGACATTTTCTGTAAACCTTTGCACTGAGGCTGCAAGATCTTTGTGATATTGTTCCAACGGTTCTTCCTTTTTGCGTACAGGGCCAAAACGCTGCACCATTAAATCGCTAAAAAGTGGTGCTACGACCGGTATGTTGTCATCGCCGTATGTAATGATTCCTTGCGTAGCCGAACGAAAATATTTCAGGTTTAGCTTAAACAAACCATCACTTGTCAGTTCAACAACGTCGTCAAATTTATCAAGATATTTTGGCTCGCCGTAAGGTGCCATGCCCATTACTTTGTATTCGTCGCCATAATGCGGAAAGCCTAAAAGCTGTGTGAAAGCAGTGTAAAAAATACCGATGGAATGCGGAAAATCTACCGAGTCAAGAATCTGAATTTCGTTGCCTCTGCCAATACCGATCATGGTGGTGGTGAAATCTCCCGAACCATCAATGGAAAGGCACGCTGCTTCTTCAAAAGGAGAGGCAAAAAAAGCCGACGCAATGTGACTGCGATGATGTTCAACGTTCACCACCTTACCCGCAAATGCTTTCACCGACAAACCCGAAATGGACGCAAGTTCTTCGTCAATGGACGCCATTTTTTTGCTGTTTGAAACGCGGTCTTTTATCACCTTCATGCTTCCAGCAGGATTGCTGGCCACAAACAAAATCTTTTTTAAGAATTTGGCTTTGGGATCGCGGCCGATGGCAAAAAAGTCCACTTGCTCATAAGTAACACCGGCTTCTTTCAGGCAGAATTCAATGGCCAGTTTAGGAAAGCCGGCCCAGTGTTTTACCCGCCGAAAACGTTCTTCTTCAATAGCGGCAATCATCTTGCCGTTTACAAATATGGCTGCCGACGAGTCTGCGTGATAAGCATTTATTCCAAGTATAATCATTGTAAAGCTTCTGTGTTTTGGTTAGCGTTTGTGTTTATGAGGGTTTCGTCGCTCTTTCCAAAAGAGCGGTCGTAAAAATAAATCATTGCAAAAATAAGAAGATAGGCAGCGATGTTAAACCAAGTATGATGATCCCACCCCAGAGGAATGGTCCAATGTTTCTTCATTCCCATTAAAAGCAAGGCAATTCGCCACACGTTGATGATCCACAAAGCGAACAGTCCGCTTAGGACCCAAACCGCCTTCTTCTTCCAACCTCCTCTGTTGGCAAAAACAAAAGCCGTCCAAAAGCTCATTACGCCGTAGCCAATGCACGAATAAACCATTCGTACGCCTTCACCGCTGTTCAGCAAAATTGTATAATCGTCTTTCAAAGAAGAAGGATAACCAAAAGCCGAAAGCAACATGCCCGCACCCCGCAAAAGCGAAAAACGCAACGGCGCAATAAAATTCATGTAGGCCGCAACAAAAGAACTGTAAAAATTATCGGGCGACGAAAGGCCAATGATCGCAAGTGTGCCAAAATAAAACACGCAAAACGCTCCGCCGAATTTGAGCAAGTAGATTAAAAGTTCTTTGAATGGAAAGGTGCGTTTTATAAGGTTGTGATTAAATGAATGTAAACGATTTTTAGAAACTAAAGCTGAAACATGCGCCGGTACTGGTTTTCAATCTGACCTACGTCAATGACTTTTTCTGCATAGGCCTTGGCGCCAGCAGACCACTTAACCAATTCAGCCTCGTCTGCCGCCGCAAAAAAACAAATTGCTTCTGAAAGTTCATAATCATTTTCGGGAGAAATATTCATTCCGGCAGTTGCTTCTTTCAATCCGTTCCAGGGAGTGCCGTGACTTGTAATGACCGGAAGTCCTGCGGACAACGCTTCATAAATAGCATGGCCAAAGTTTTCGCTCTTGCTTGGAAGGACGAAGACGTGTGCTTCCTTTAGTGCTTCAGGCACTTTTGTCGAGGGCAAGTCACCTCGATAGTAAACCGAAACGTTGGTCGGTAATTTTTCGATTTGATCCTTGCATTCTTTCCAATAAGCCGCATCTTTCACCGGTCCGTAGATTGTATAATTCACTTGAGCCCTGCATTGCCCGAGTGCTTTCAAAACCTGGAAATAATTTTTCATCGGACTGATTAAACCAATAGAAAGCAACTCCAGACGTTTTTTCTTCAGATGCGCAAAAGGCATCTGCAAAATGCGCGGAAGATTTGCGGCAATGTGGACTTTTACCTTTTCGCCAAAGACAGCTCTAATAAATACGCTTTCCTCTTCGTTGGTGGCATGAAAGGCATGCTTGCGATGAATATTCAGCAGTTTCCAAAGCCGGAGGTAAATCCTTTTCTTAGTGCTTTTCTGCGAAAGAGCGCCGGCGTGCAACATGCCGCGGGCCGAAATGATCTTTCTTTTTGCATTGCCGAAAAGAACAGGAAAAAAATTGTAATAAAGTGAGTAAATGCCGTTGATAAAAAAGACATCGGCCTGCCAAGCCGAAACCTGTTTAAGCAGATCGCGAACGGCGCTGTTGTTTGAATTATACCAAACCTGCGTTTGCAGATTGTACTTGACCCATTCGTCGTAGGCGACGCCTTGAAGCAAACTGCCGTCGAGATCTTTATTGGAGCAGATGATTTTGTACTCCATTCCTTCTATCGGCTGGTTCACCAGGTTGACAATAGATTGAATCGGACCTCCGGCTTTGTATGCCGGCGCAAACCAATCAATAAAAATAACAACTTTCAAAATCTTAGGTTGGGTTGGGAACGAATTGAGGCGAGGGTTCGTCAACGTCTGATGATTCAGTTTGTTGCGAAGTCATCTGCGTTTTGTTTTCGAAATAGCGACGCGTAAAAAACATCAGGACACTAAAAACTATGATGCCTTTTACAATATGGCCCATCCAGGTTTGGGTTTCGCAGTCAGGTCGCACGGCAAAGTTTAACAGCGGGAAGCAGAGGAAAACAAAATACGGAGAAACTGTTGTCCATCTTTCGACCAGTTTGAATACAGCCGCACAAATGAGCCCGAATAAAAAAGCAAAAATTAATGTGCCAATGTAGCCGTAAGAAATATAACCGTCAGCAAAAAGGCCCAAACCCATTGAGGTTCCTTTCATTATCCTGACGCCGGAAAATTCGTTGAATATTTTGGTGTCGCCCGCTTCTAGTTTATTGGGCGCCAACGCTCTTGGCAAAAATGCGGCTTCGGCATAAAGCTTCACCAGGTTCAGGTTCTGAAAATTTTGCTTTCGGTCAGTGTTTTGCATCGCACTGGATAAAATCCATCCTTGGTTTGCACGTGTAAGCGAAAGCCCAACGTTTTGCATGTTAAACAAACCGCCACTTCCATTTTTATTCACTGCAGCCGATAATGAACTGAAGCCACCCTCGGTACCCGAGCGCAACTGCTCCCGGTACGTTCCCTTGATGCTTTGCAAGACAAACAACAACAAAACAGCGAGCGTTCCGAGGACAAATTTTGCCGGGGCCGATGGCTTTTGAATATACGTCCAAACCATGCTGAAAAACAAGATCCACATAACAGTATCATGAAACATGCCTACGGCTAACGAGCCAAGTATTTCAAGGAACAAAAGGCCGATGAGATACCACCTGTATTTGCGGCGGTCAATGATGAAAAGCGCAAAAGCCGCTACATACTTGATGCTGCCAAGCAAATAAGCCACAAAGCCCAAATCTCCGGGAAGAAACCGTTGTCCATAGCTAATTAAGAAGCCAGCAATCAACCATTGCTTTAAAAGCGTCTCATTCAAGAAAGTTTGAAAGCGGCCGGCATAAAACTCATAAGTAAATATTCTCGTTTTTACCAAAAACAAACCTGCGTGAAGGCACAACATGGCCGGAATGGCGATGGAGAAATAAGTTTCCGGTGTCAGGCGCATTTTGTAAATGGCGATGTTTTGCGTCACCTCATAGGTTAGTGCCGGCGAGAAAAGATAGTTCAAGCCATACATCATCAGAATGTATTCGCGAAAGGCAATGGCGTGATTAAGCTTGCCAAGAAAATGAACAACGTAACCGATCCATATGGCCACTGCGAGACTGCTCCAAAAGTCGAAGCCCATGGCGTTGTTGAGTAAAATAAAGGTTAGCAGAGGAAAAAGGATCCGCATAAAAATTAAAAGTAGCAAATATAATCAAAGCCCGCAGCCCTTTTCGACGGCTTCTGCCAACTGGACGTAGCTGAATTTTTTTACCCAACGCAGCGAAGCGTTTCTTGCTTCTTGCAAAGCCTGCGGCGAATTTTTTAGTTCTTCAATATAACGCACTACCCGTTCTGTTTCGCCCGGGGTGAAAAGCAAGCCGTTCCCATTGATTAAGTCAACGGCGCCCCCGGTTTTCGATGAGAGGATAACCGGCAAGCCCGATGCCATTGCTTCGTTTGCCGCCAGCCCCCATGTTTCACCGGGACCTTTGCTCGGTAAAATGAAAACGCTTCCCAGGCGGTAAAGCGCGGGCATGAGGCTCTGGTTTTGAAAAGGTAAAAATTTTATGCGCTTGTCGTTGGCTGCTTTTGCTTTTAATTCTTCTTCCAACGGACCGTTCCCGGTGAGCAGGAAGATAATTTTCGGGTCGTTGATACGCCTGGCCAATTCCAGCAGAAAAAAAGGATTCTTCTTTTCCTCAAACTTGCCGGCAAACAGCACAACGAATACGTCTTCCTCTATTTCTAGTTGCTGTTGAAACCCGGCAACTGCCCCCTTTTGTTCGTCAGTAAAAATTGAAAAACGGTCGTTGTCGATGGCGTGAAAAGCAGGAATCAATTGTTTTTCTTTCACCCCGTGTGCTTTAAAATAAGCTTTGTTGTTTGCGCCTACGTAAAGCGCTTTGTCAATGTGCTTATAAACCCAAGTCAGAAAAACTCGGCGAAGAATTGTCTTAGCACCTTTCGTTTCATCGAGCAAGGTTGAGTCGCCGCGAAACAACACCGGCACCCTGCCTTTAAAATACCGCAAGCAGGCCAGATGGCTTTTGTACGACCAGCCAATGATCAACAAGACGTCTGGCTTCCAGGCCTCAATGGTTTTATTTAGGGCCGGGTTGTCAATTCCTTTAAAATGATGTGAACCTGGCTCTTTGGCAACGTTTTCTACAAAAGCGTATGCGTAACCTTCAAGTAACGGGATGTCCCATTCAACCGTTCGTTTAAAATCTGGCTCGTACTTGGGGCCCTTTGCCGTTTGAGACCAAGTGTAAAAAACCTTTATCTCAATTTTTCCGCGCTGATTTAGCAATTGATACCAAGGCGAATTGTATTGAATAGGGTGCGTGGAAACGATGGCTAACTTCTTCACTGCGGCAATTTGTACAATCCGAATTCCTTTTTAATTGACGGGGTTAAAAGCTTGCCTCTAACGACTGTCTTTACAAAATTCTTCAACCGGCTTCCTTCAGGTGTGCCGTTAGAAGGGTTGTAAAAGTTTGTGTTGTGCATCAGGTAGATGAGGCCATAAAAGGGAAGCGGGAGAATGTCAATATCATGATCAATTTTCAGCCATTCGGGAATGAAATTGTGGGTGGGGAAAAATTTAAAGTCCTGATAGTTGGTCGAGGAGAAATCCGGGTTCGGAACGTAATCTACACGAATGATATTTGACGATCCACAGCGGCCGTTTATGCCATCCGGCACTCGCATTAAATAATTCGATCCATCGTGATAAACGTAGCCTTTCTTTATAAACCAACCGTAGCTTTTAGCCCGGTCAGAGCCGTTAACAAACGCGGCAATCTTGTTAGAAATAAGATCGTCGTAGTCAACCGACATGATATATTGACAACCTTCTTTTCGGGCAAACGAAGCCGCATAAAGCGACTTCTTGCCCTGGTCATAAAAACCTGTGAGATAAGGCCCCAGTGTGTAACGCGTCAAAAAAATTTCTCGGTCGTTAATGTCTTCCATCTCCAGAAAAGGATAAGGAAATTGAAGCCACTGAATTTTTTCGTGCTGAAGCGGATCCTCTGGCAAATCGGTGTACGCAACATAAATCTTAAAGCGCGGATCCGTTTGATTTAGAATTGAACGAAGGGTGCGGTTTACCAGTAAACTGTCTTTCGACCAGTTTTTTGATTTTGCTTTTCCTTTAAGCGCAATGACAAAGCCAAGCATTCTTATATTTTAAACGAATTGTTGCAAAACGTGATTAAAGAAATTGATTTGCTTAACGGCCATGGCTTTTGCGGTGTATTCTTCAAAAGCCTGGCGATTGAGGTTGGCGTTTTTTATGTCGTTGCGTAAAACACAAGAAAGGTAAGTATAACACTCTTCTACCAATGCGTTTCGACGTGCATCGGACAAATTATCACCAAAAGCAACCAACTTACTTTGTGATGTCGTGCGAATGATGTCACACACGCTGCTTTTTTCATGAAACACCGAAAGCATCGGTTTGTTCATATAGATGTAAGGATAAATTTTGGAGGCGGTATAGGTTGAATCGGTGGAACCGGGAACAAAGAGAACGTCGGCTTTTGAAAGTAGGTACAGCGTTTCAAAGTAAGGCAACCGGTCGCTGATTTCCGTGACACTTTCGCCAAGACCTTTTTCTTTTGCCAGAGGCTCAAAGGTTTTGGCGCCTGCGCCGGCAAGCGCATAGCTCGTGCCGATAAACCAAAGGCGCAATTTTCTAAATCGTTCGGGTTCTCTTTCGACGCCCAAACCCATTGCATCGAAAATTATTCCGCTGGCTAAAAGCATGTCCTGACCGCCGCGACCAATGTAGACCGCATTTTTCTCTTCGGCCGAAAAGCTAACTCTTGAGTTGTTTACATTGGTTTGCGCAATAGGAAAATCCAGCACTGCACACCCAAAAGGTATTATGCGGAAGTTATCGTATCCGAGACTTGGGTATCGTTTGAGATACAGATCCCGATAACCCGAAGAAACGCTGATAATACCGTCGGCAAAAGGAATGGTTTTGGCCTCAAGGTGCTTGTCAAGTTGATGGTACATCCAGGCCTTAGGCGTTTTTTTTGTTAGGGCATGATTAAAATAGTACGTATTGTACCAAGGATCCTGAATGTCGAGGATGAAGGGCACGCCAAACTTTCGCTTCCAGCGTGGGCCCAACGCCATTACGTGAAAGGCAGTCGTGGAAAAATAGACCAAGTCAAACTTCTCCGAGCGCAATAATTCATCGCCTTTTTTCCGCATCGAAAAAAAGGCGCGAAGCGAAAGGCTCCCAATCCCCAGTCTGCGGGTAACAGACGCTTTTAGTGCGGGAACTTTGTATACCGGAATGTCCTGTGGAAAAGTTTGCAGCAAAAGGTTGTCAACGCTGTAAGCCTCCACGTATTTTTCATCTACCGTGAGTATCGTTGGCTCCCATCCGTTTTCGCGCAGGTAAGGTAGGCTTTGCCTTACACGCTGCATGTCGGCAGTATTAAATGGCGGAAAGTAAGGCGAGATGATGAGAACCTTTTTCAAACGTGGGCTTTTTGCAGTTGAAATTACGGCGCTACAAAAGACTGTAGCTTTGTTTCGGGGTTTAACGTTTTTTCAAAACCATTTATTAAACGTTCCGATTCTATTTCCCAATTAAAGCGTTCATCAGCCGCTTTGCGTGCGACTTTTTTTGCCCAAGACAACTTCTCGGGCTGTTCTAAAAAATAACGCAGGGCCCGCGCAAGATCGCTTGTGTCGTTTTGCCTGCACAGGCAAACGGCATCGCTGAACTGTTCAAAAATATCCTTTTGCCCATAAGTGTCCGTCCCCACAATTGCAAGACCGGACATCAGGTAGGAAAAAATTTTGTTGGTCACGCAAATATTACGATTAACCGAAACGTCCGACTCCAGTGCAAGACCGATGTCGTATTGTGCCGCATCTTTAATAATGTGTTCCGCCAATATCGGAGAATGAAAGAACAGCTTTCCTGCGAGCTTAAACTTCTTTATCAATCTTTCGAGCTTGATTTTATAGGCTTCGCTGTGAAAGCTACCGCGCAGGTGAATTTCAAACGGCTGTTCTATTTGCGAAGCCGCTTCCAGCAAGGCTTCTAAACTGCGGTTGGGACCAATAACCTGCGAGTACCAATAAAACCGCACGGGTTTGTTCACTTCGTTCACTTGAACGGGTTCTTTTGGAAAGACGTTCAGGATGGTATTTCGAAGGGGTATTTTGTATTTGCTGGAATAAGCCTCTCCTATTCCTTTCGACGCGGCGGTTAAGTAGCTGCAATGCGGCAAATATTTCGCTTCAAGATAAGCAATGAGCGCATCATCTTTTGAAGCCGTCCCTGATTCGTTCATGCCTGTGTGAAAATCTTCTGCGTCGAATCCAAAACCGGCGTTATTTACTTTTGCGGCCTTGTAAGCAGCGCCGAGTGCTTCGGCATGATGGGCAATATAAAAATCAGCTTTCTCATTTGCCGCAAGTTTCACCAATGCATCGAAAGCCTTTAACGCAGCTCTTTCCGCAATTCCAAACTGAAACGTCGCTTTGCCGAGAAGGGCAAAAATTTTTTGCTTCAACGAGAGATAAAGCCAATAGGGCTTTTCGCTTTTTTCTCCTTTGCGAAAATTTACTGTTTTCAAACTCCACGCACGATTTTGCATCAATTCGCAATCAAACCTGAATTGATCCGCATGATTGTTCACTGTAACGACTGTAACCCTGTAACCGCGTTGAAAAAAAGCATCGGCTTCCTTTAACACCCGCGGGTTGTAGCTGATGTGTCTTGTCGTGACAATGCAAATCTTTTTCACTTGTGCAACCTCCACAATAGCTTTCTTAATTAAGAAATGATTCAGAAATCAAACCGCAACGGGTTCTTCTATAAAACCAGTGATGGTTTCGATGTGTTTTTCGTACGTGTTTTCCAATGCAAATTCAATCCGCCTTTTTTGCCGTTGCGGCGAATTGAATTCAGCAAGGTTGGTTATTACCTGGCGAAAAAGTTGGGGCAGGTTTTCGTTGGTATATTCTACCGGCATTTCCAAAAGCCCTTCGGTGTTTTCGTACGTGATAATGCGGTTGGAAATGCAAGCCTTGCCTACGCTGAGGTATTCGATAATCTTATGGCAATTGGACGATTTGTTGTAGTCCGTCAAATAATTATAGCAGGTCAAAAATGCGTCCATGCCCTGCATGTCCACTGCCAGTTTTGATTGCGGCAAAATGCCGTGCAGGCGAACGTTTGAGCTTTCCTTCAGAAAAGCAATAAATAATTTCAATTCTTCGCTTAATGTAGAACCAAGTGTATTGTCCCTTTCTTCGTAAGGGCCGTAAATGTGAAATTCCACATCCGGGTTTTGCGCAACAATCTTTTTTATCGTTTCATGGTCCATCCGGTTGCCTTGCAACAAATTGCCAACGTAAGCTACTTTCACGGGATTGCCCGCTTCGTTTACCAAGCCTTTTTTAAGCCGCTCTTTTGCCAGTCGTGTAAAGGTTTTATTCAACCCGTGATTGAGAAGAAGCTTCGGCTTATCGCTGAAAGCGAACGTATCCATGATGAGCGTAGAAATGGTTGCAATACCGTCGGCGTCGCGGGTAAGTTTGCGCAGTGATGAGTTGTTGTGCTGGTCAACAATAAAAAGAAGTTTCTTTTTTGCGTTAAGGCCATTAAGCCGTGAAATGATGTTGGGATCAAAGCACCAAAGTTCATCAAACCGTGCAAGCCCGTTCAGTCCTTTTATGAGCGAATGATGAATAATAAAGTCATACATCGGTTTTGCTTTAAACCGAAGGACATACACCGTCTCTGAAAGCGTGTAATTCACCAAAAACAAATTGGGCAGTTCTTCCTTTACGGTCAAATCAAGCTTTGACGTAAACTTTTTATACGTAGGTGGATTAAGGAAAAAAACTTTGTTCCCCGCTTCGGCCAATTCAATGGCATAATTGTGTTTGGACAAATACATTTTGCCCCAAGGTTGCGGCGATATAAGTAAATACGTTTTCATGGGAAAGCGAAAATAGTTTATTGGTTGATTGGTTGATCGGTAATCAGTTAGCGTGTTGATTAATAGCACCCGGTTAACAACGCATAAAATTAGCAAGTCAACCGGTGGATTAATCAACAGATCAATTAATAAAACACTTCTTCATAATAGCGGACAAAAGATTTGCCCCATTCAATTTTCAGATTCACAAAATCAATTGCTTCAAATTCTTGCAACACGGCAAGCACGGGCAGGTTAATGCCAATGCCCAGGGCCGCCACGCTTGTGCCCTGAATGCGCGGATTGATTTCAAGAAGCCGGAAATGGCCGCCGGCGTTAGCTTTCACTTGCAGACCAATAGGTCCCGAGAGCTGTAACGAACGAATGATTTGATCGCAATAGGCAATGATTTCATCCTGCTTCACAAATGTTCCCTGCACCGAAATGCCGCCGCTCATTTTTGTTCGCACACGCGGCAGAATAATTTTCGGTACACCGTCATTCACGATTGTATCCACAGTGTATTCATCACCGGGCAGGTATTCTGAAACCAACAGTTCTGGAAACGAAATGTTCTTTAAAATCGCCGTTATCTTTTCTAACGTTGAATAAAGATTGGTAGGCTTGTAGTTAAAGAGCAAGTCAAATTCATCCACATCTTCTTGCAACACACGAACGCCGCGGCTGCCGTTTGAAACGGTTGGTTTAATGCAGACGGGTTTCTCTGGATAACCTAAGTTTTCCGCGGCTTGCTTCAAGCCTGCAACGTTGGAAACGATTTCAAAAGCCGGAACCGGAATATTCTTTTTGAAAAGATGCGCATACAATTTTCCCTTGTCGTTTGCAACTCCCAGGCTTTCATAATCCGAAACAAGCACTTTAATGTTGTGCGCTAAAAATTCTTGTTTGTGCGCCGCGAACTTGAAGAGCTCCCGCGTTACTAACGGGAAGACAACTTGTATTTGATTGCGCAGACAAAAGTCTAACACGAAAGGAATGAATTCTTTGCTCTCCGCTTTCGGTAACTCCACAAACTTCTCGCTTAAAAAACGGCCGCTGGCTACCGGATTGCAATCGCCGGTGAATAAATTTACCGGCCCTTTTTTTAAAGCTTTAATGATGCCCGGCCCACCGGGTGCGCCGGCGCCGGTCATCAACACGTTTATTATTTTATCGGAAGTGAATTTCAAATGATCCATCGAATAACCTCGAACGCTTCCGCGTATTTATGTCCCGATTGCACACCCCGCACTTTTGCCAGCGATGTAATAAAATCCGAGTTGGCATAAGGCCGGTGCGCCTGCGACTTGTATTCGGCCAAAGCCTTGCACTTTGACTCCAGTTCTTCGTTTCGCAGTTTGATAAAGCAAGACGTATTGAAGTTGAAATTGTTCCAGGGCAGTTCGTAACAAAGCACGCTGGAAAACTTGAACGCACGGATGCCCTCGTTGGTGATGGTGTAATGATCCTGATGAATGTCGTGGATGGAAGGCATGAAAACAATATCCGGCGAAATGTTTTTTTTGATTTTCAGGATGTCTTCCAAAATATCCTGCCGCCTGTAATTGAAGGTGCGTACATCATAATCCAAAAGGATCAAGTTTTCTTTTTTGATCCCGAGTACGTTGGTAGCCGCCTTCACTTCCTTCAACAAAACGTCCGCGTCAAAAGGCGGTGGAACTGATTTTTGACAGGCCGAAAATGCCATGTAAAAAACCTCGTTTTCCGCTATCAGCTTGCAAATGGTGCCGCCGCAGCCAAATTCTCCGTCATCGGTGTGCGGCGCCAGTACCAGGATTTTCTTCCCGTTTATCATAAGCAGTTGTTTTTACCTTGTATCGGTTAAGAATGATAAAAGGTACGGATGGTTTGCGCAATGTATTCAATTTGCTTTTCTTCCAGTTCCGGGTACATCGGTAAGGAAAGAATTTGCTCCTGCAAAGCCGTTGCCACAGGAAAATCGGAAGGCTTTGTACCCAGGTAAGCATAAGCCGGTAAATTGGGCAAAGGCGTCGGATAATGAATCGCCGTTTCAATGCCTTTTTCTTTCAGATAAGTCATCAATTCATCGCGGCGTTGCGCTTTAATGACGTAAAGATGGTAAGTGTGTTTGCTGTTCGGTCTTACTTTGGGTGGCCGAATTTGCGCAATGCCGTCAAGATGTTTATTGTAAAGCGCAGCGTTCTTTATGCGTTGCTCCGTCCATTTCAAAATGAACGGCAATTTGGCTGAAAGGATGGCGGCCTGCAAGCCATCCATACGGCTGTTGATGCCTTCCATTTCGTGCTTGTGTTTTATCAATGCGCCGTGGTTGGCGTACATGCGAAAGCGTGCCGCCATTTCATCGTCGTTGGTGATGATACAGCCCGCATCTCCGTAAGCGCCCAGGTTTTTACCGGGATAAAAACTAAAGCTGCCGGCGATTCCAATCAATCCTACACGGCGACCGTTAAATTCGGAAAAGTGCGATTGAGCACAATCTTCAATTAGGTAGATGTTGTGCTCTTTGCAAAGGGCTTCAATTTTATCGAGATCACAAGCCTGCCCTTGCAGGTGAACAAGCACAATTGCTTTTGTAGAGGGAGTAATCGCTTTTTCAATTGCATCATCGTCAATGCTGAAATAGTCAGGATCCACATCAACAAATACCGGCTTCGCTCCTGTTTGCCCGATTGTTTCGGCGCTCGAAATCCAACTGTTTGCAACGGTAATCACCTCATCGCCTTTGCCAATGCCAAGCATTTTCATAATGATGTAGAGCGAGTCAGTGCCGTTGGCACAGCTAATGACGTGCTTGGCGCCGTATAGCTCCGCAAACTTTTTTTCAAAATCTTTTACATACTTGCCGCCGATGAATGCGGTTTGTTCAATCACGCCTTGAATGGCGGTGTCAATGTTTTCTTTAATTGAATGGTACTGTGATTTCAGGTCAACAAAAGGGATAGTCATGCTCATAAGTTTCTTAATTTTTTTGCAGGATTTCCAACATAAATACCTGCCTCGGAAATATTTTTAGTGACGACTGCGCCTGCTGCAATCACCACGTTATCGCAGATTGTAATGGGCAGAACGGTCGCATTGGAACCGATAGAAACGTTGTTGCCAATGTGCGTTTTTTTCCACAGGTTTTTGTCGCCCCTTGCCGGACCGCCGGTAGAAAAAAGATCGTTGATAAAAACAACGCCGTGACCAATGAAGCAATCGTTGCCAATGGTCACCAATTCGCAAATGAAAGAATGTGATTGCACTTTGGTGCGGTCGCCCAGGGAAACGTCTTTTTGAATTTCGACAAACGGCCCAATGAAACAGTCATTGCCGATGGAGCAGCCGTAAAGGTTTACCGGTGTTACCACTTTTACACCTGTGCCAAATTGTACGTCGTCTTTAATTTTCGATTCGAAGATCTGCGGAGCATTCATGTTCTCAAAAGTTAGTTCAGGCTTTTTGCAAGCGCAGCTTTAGTTTGTTTTTCATCGAACGCAAGGAACGGGAGAAAAAGATTTCCATGTAAAACATTTGCTTGTGCAACGCACTCTTTTGCCTCCATTCACGGTAAAGGTTTTGCGCATCGGTAAACAACAGTTGTTCCCAGTCGCTTAGTATTTTTTTCTCAGTAAAATCAACTGCCCGTTGAAAGCCGTTCTTTGTCATTGCGGCCCGCAAGTTCGCATCCTCTTTTAATTTTTGCAAGGCCTTAATCAAATCATTTTTATTGGCCACGGAAATAAAATCCAGCTCAGACTTTTTGATGGCCTGAAACGAGGTTTCGGTGCCGGCAATAACGGGTACTCCGGCCTGCCATCCGTTAATGAGCTTTGTGTAAGGCTTGTGCAATTGCGTCAGGTTGGCAAAATCGCGGATGGCCAGTACCGTATCAAAGTCTGAGTAGTCGTGAAACTGATCTTCCCGGACCTCAAAGGTTAAGTCCAGCTTCCGCAGTTCGTTTGCAAATTCTTCTGACGACAAATAAGGCTCCAGTTGGTCGCGATGGCCCATAAAGCCAATTTTCTCAAACCGGCTGCCGCGGCTTTTGCATCGCGGAATGATTCCGGGCTGCGGCCAGTGCGAAATGTGCCGCCAAACGGGAAAGCGCAACAAACTTGGATAGTTGCGCGACTGCAAGGGATTTTGCGAAACGTTTATTTGCGTGTAAAGTGGCGGCGGACTATCGGCCAGCGTTGTGATCAAAAAAACTTTATCGGAAGGCTTTTGCAAAAGCAAAAGATTGACGGTCGAAATCACGACGATTCCCTCCTCGGGCATACGGCAAATTAAGGTAACGTTCAGGCCTTTTTGTTTGAGGCGGAAATAGGTAGTCCATATCCAAACGAGTTGGGGATGATGAAGCACAAAGCCTTCGATGTGCGTTAAATCCTTGACCCGGTTATAATCGCCTTCGCCGAGAAAAAAAAACACGTTTGTCATAGCGGTCTTCTGCGGATGTTTTATCAAGGTTAAAAAAGACGGACTTTTGCTATTTTTGTTCGGCAAAGTTGTGGGATTTTAGTTTTGGCTAACCGCAGAAAAAAGAAGCTGCTCAGCCCCAGAAGCGGAACTACTTTTCTGTAGGTCCAGGGTTTGAACAAAAAAGAAAAAATTTCAGATGTAGAAAAAAGCGTCGCGTACTCGCGGCTGATGCGCCATTGCTTTTGCCTTACGGCACGCGGGCTGAGGCCACCGACGGTGGATTTGATTTCGGTGGCGATGGTGTATTCTTCTTCAAACCGTGTTCTGATTTTTTGCTTGTCGGCTAAAACGCGTGTGGTACCCAAGTGCTTGCGAAACGAATTGTGTGCGTTGGCACAAAAAGCAATCTTGCCTTGCTTCAACAGTTGTACCCACAGCATCCAGTCGCCGCACATTTTCATCTTTTCGAATTGCTTGTGGCAGGCCAAGTAAGCGGCTTTTTTAAAAATTACTGCGCTTGCGTTTGGTATGGAATTGTAACGCCACAAGCATTTTCTTATTTCCTCTACCCCGTCCGTGTAGTAATCTTTCTTCCAGTAATTTTTATCAATCTTGTCCGTATGCCACAACATATCTCCCGAAACCTTTCCCGTTTCATCTACGTCGTTCGACTGGCAGTAGCACAACACGACGTCGGTTTGCTTCAAAGCCATATCCGTCAACGATTGTAGCAGTTGGTCATCACAAAAATCATCGCTTTCGGCCACCCAAATCCAATCACCCTTTGCCAGGTCAATGCCCCTTTTCCATTGTTGAAAGGGCGAGCCGCTGTTGGTATCGTTAAAAACAAGGTGGCTTACGCGGGGATAGTTCCGGTAGTGTTCGAGTATTTGCCGGCTTCCGTCGGTGGAGCAATCATCAAGCAAAATCACTTCGTAGTCGGTAAAGGTTTGCTGAAAGATGCTTTGCAAACGTTCGTCCAGATAGCGTTCGTGGTTGTAATTCGGTACAATAACGGAGACAAGAGGCATAAGCGTTTGCAATTATCGTTGCCCTTCTAAAATGAAATACCCGTTCTTGGAGTCGAAGGCTTCGAGGTTGTAACGGTGTTGTTTTAAATAATGTACGGTGTCGTTCTCTTGTACTTTGTAAAAATCAAAACCGTCTATCTCAATAACAATTAAACGCGGAACGTATTTATGAAGGTCAAGCGATTTGAGCGCCGCGAGACTGTGTCCTTCCACATCAATAGATAACAAGCCAATTGCTGGCGCGCCGTGGGGATAAGCTTCTTCCAAAATTTGGGTCAATGTTTTCGCCTTCACTTTCCGCACTTCTTTTAAATTCCAGCGCTTTGTTCTTTCCGTTACAAGTTCGGCTTGTACAGTGCTCACCGTGTCGCAATCAAACTCAAAAAAATCCAGTTCCCCTTCAGCGTCCGACACAATGGTGTTGACAACTTTATCGGAGCGCCGCAGTTGTTGAAATTCGTGGGCAAGAGATTTGTTTGCATCAATGCACAATCCATTCCAGCCTTGCAGATAAAACCGAAATGTGTTGGATTCTTTCACTGGGTGATTGCAGCCAACGTCAATGTAAAAACCCTCGGCTCCTTTTACCATGCTTTGAATAAGGCTGTCTTCACCGTGTTGCGAAAAGAAGACCTTACTATCCGGGTTCAGCAATTTGCGCAAGCCGTAAAAAGCCGTAAGGCCAACGGCTTTTCGAAAAGGCAGAATTGTAAAAAGATGAAAAAACTTGTGCGCCGCCTGTTTCATGTATAATGCTTCTTCAACAATTTGTATTTCGCAATTTTCGCTTTCACAACCAGAAGCCGTTTCACAAAATCAAGCGTTTGTTTCAGTTTGCCCAACGGGATTTTTTTATAATACTCGTTCTCGTAAAAACGCAATATATCATAGCGTGGATACTTGCGGAAATCCGTCGGCTTTATGCCTGCCCAATGCAGCACGTACGGAATGCCAACGCGCTTGTTTATACTTTCGAGGCTAACTTCATTGGCGGCAGGTAACCCCGGCCATATCCAAAAATCTTCGTACCGCGTTTTAATTTTTCCTTGCTGGCTTGCTTTGGCGAAAATATAATTCAGGGCACCCTGGTCGCCGTGTTTGAATATGTCGGGAAATTTGTTCACGATGTTTGGCTCGAACTCAATCACCGACACACAATCCGCTTCTTTCAGCAGGCCGCTCGTCATTACAATTTGTCCACCGTTAAAGCCGTAGCCGGGAAAGCGGTAAGATGGATCGAAAGTTTCCATCTTCTTCATGTCAATGTAATGCGCATTGAACGTAACGTTGAACCGGTCTTCGGCTTCCATACCCGTTACAATAAAATCATCTTCGTATTTGTTTAACCTGTCCAGCACGCGGCCCAAAAACACAACGTCCGAATCAAGGAAAAGATATTTGTCTTTTTGTTCGTGCAAAATCACGGCCAGCTTGCTCCAGGGCCAACCGAAAAATTTTCGCTGCGCGGGGAATATTTTTACATTGAAAGCGTCTTCAATTTCCTTTGTTGAGAACTTGCCCTGAATGTAATCTTTAATGAGATAAATCTCAACGTCGGGATACCAGTAGCGGATGCTGGCAATACAAGGCTTCAGGAGGTACAAATCTTTTTTAAAACAAGCGATGGCAATTTTAGTGACCTTCATAATTGATAAGCAAAAGTTATTACTTATAAGTGATTGGGCCCGCAAACGGTAAACCCAAAAAGAAATTGGCTGCGGACGTTTTCAGGACTTTACCTTTTGCGCAAGCAAAATGTTGTTTAAATACAAATCTTTGTTTTTGGGAAAGATTGCGTTACCCAGAAGGCCGTAAACATTCATCAGCGGAATGATAGTTTTTCGCGCCAGTTTGGCCATGAACGGAAATGTATTTTTAACGGCAAACTTGGAACAAATGAACTGGTCAACGTACAAGGTATTCAACTGATGTACGGTCAAAAAGAAATTTCCGCTCTTGTCGGTTTCAATGACTTCAAAACCAGCTTCGTTTAGCATTGTCGTTAGTGCAAACAAGGTATAGCGGGCAAAGTCATAAGGCTTTTCGTGCTCCGGCCAAACAAAGGGACATGTGATGAGTAGTCTTCCGTTTTGTTTCATAACGCGGTTCAGCTCCAGAAGAATAGAAGGCATTGTGAACAAGTGCTCAAAAACTTCCGACGAAAAAATACCGTCGAATTGTTCGTTGCCGAAAGGGAGCGTTTTGCCGTCGTAATAAAAATCAATCTCTTCGTTCAAATGGTTGTGTCCAGCCGCATCATAGTCCACGCCTACGTATGATTTGCAATGGAGAAACAATTCGCGGTATGGCTTTGCCCCACAGCCAAAATCAAGCACGTCGCCGGAAAGGCGCGGTGCAAACTTTTTAATTTTCGTGTACAACCCCTTCCGGATGAAGTAAAATGGATGGGAAAGGTCCGGGTGAAAGTTCTTCTTTACTTGCGGATTCATGTGATCTCGTTAGGTGTCGGTAATTCTTTAAAATACGAAAGGCGCGACGCAACAATTAATATTTTAGAATTCTCGCTAAAACAAGCGCCCTGCGAACTGTTCGGCGCACGACGTTGATAGTTGTTTTGTTTTCAGGACGGTGCGTTTTTCTAAAGGTCGTCTGGTTGAGGTAACGATAATATTCTTTTTTAAATGGATTGGTTGATTTAAAATTCCACGGCTTCAGGTTACCGGTAAAGTGCACAACTACTGGCGCTAAAAATTTGCGCATGTTTCGTACGCCGTTCCGCTGCGCTACTTCTATGTCGTGAGATTGTACGTTCCATTTTTCCGGAAGCGCTACCCAATCGTCGTAAAGAGATGCATTTAATCCATCCTGGTCCCAACAGGTAGCGTGAATGCCCAATTCCACTAGTTTGTCCAGCACAACCTGCGTATAGCCGTTTTCGCGCCACTGCCGGGCGTTGAAAAGGAGAACGCCTGCGTTGAAATATTTTTTTCCTATCGGAATGTTTAAGTATTGATAGCGGTCAAAAGGAAAAGGATCTTCTACCGCTGCCAAAGTTTTCCCTTGTAAGGGAGTCTGCCACAACTCCTGAATATCACCCAGCACCAGCATGTCACAATCCAAATACAAAAAACGGTCAAGGTCTTTTAGCACGTCGCTCATCAGCAACCGTGTGTACGTGTATTTATTGGCATGGCCCGGCCGTATGTACAGACCGTCGGTGAAGGATGAATCGAATCTTCTCCAGATCAGTTCAACATTTTCGAAACAAGACAGGTTGGACAGAATTGTATTTTTTATGTCTTCCTTTAAATCATTGTAAAAAACGAAAATGGAAAAACGGTTTGACCGGTTGTTCGAAAGCAGGGAGTACAACATGACCGTTGCCTGTTCGGCATATCCATTATCAAACGAAAGGGTTATAACGATACGGTCATTTTCCTTTTCGGCCATCATTTTCGCGCCAGTTGCTTTTTTAATTGACCGTTAGTTGCGCCGTCAAAATTTGCCGCCGCGTAAATCTTATCAATAATCTCCACGGTCTTTAATCCTTCAAAAGCATTGGTGGAAATGCTGGCGTTGTTCGTAAGCACGTCAATCAGGTTTTGGTAAACTTTGTCGTGGTTGCTCATCGAACCCATGTAAGTTCCGTAATTGTTTGCTTTTGCGCCTTCGGGCAAATTTTCAATGCGGAAGTCCTTGATGTTTTGGTATTCGAGTTCGTTCAAATATTGTCCGCCGATTTTTACCGTTCCGTTTTCACCAAAGATGGTCAGCGAACCTTCCATGTTTTTCTGGAAACTGTTTACCGTGTAATTGATGGTGCCAATAGCGCCGTTGTAAAATTCTACAATGGCCACGCCAGTATCTTCAAAATCAATAATGTCTTTGTGCGAATAATTCCCCATGTACGACTGTACTTTCTTGATGTCGCCGATCATCCAGTACAACAGGTCAATGAAATGACTGAACTGCGTATAAAGCGTGCCGCCGTCAAGGTCTTTCGTTCCTTTCCAGGAGTTGGCGTAGTAATCTGGATTCCGGTTCCAGAAACAACTAAGTTGGATACTGTAAACTTTTCCCATTCTGCCTTCGTCAATGGCTTGCTTTACGGCCACAATGGGCGGGTTAAAACGGTTTTGTTTGATGGCAAAGAGACGTTTGTTGGCTTGCTCGGCGGCCTTGATCATTTCACCACAATCGTTCACACTAATGGCCATGGGTTTTTCGCAAAGCACATGATAACCCGCTTTCAACGCTTCGATGGCGTGTTCGGCGTGAAGGCCATTGGGTGAACAAATGGAAATAACATCAATGCTGCCCTTACTTGACTGCAACAAGTCGGCAACGCTGTAATAGGCCTTTGCGCCGTATTGCGATGCGAGGCTGTCAGCTTTGGTTTTTTCTATATCGCAAACGGCAACGAGTTTGGCTTGTTTGTTAATGTGTTCAGCATGACGTTGAGCGATGCGGCCGCAGCCAATTAATCCAAATCGAAGTTTCATGGTCAGGTAAAGAAAATTTTTAATTTCAAGAAGCGTTTCTCAAAGTAATGAAATGAGAAGTACGAAATTGCGACAGTTATGGTAAACAGAAAAAAGAAATCAATCACAAAAAGATTGCTGACGATTGGTTTGTGCAGGTTAATAAAAAAATGTCGAACCGCATTTTTCTCGGCGGTCTTATACCATAGCCTTTCGACAAAAGGGTGAACGAGATAAATGCCGTAAGAGATTTTTCCAAGCATTGAAACGACGCGGTTTTCAAACAAAAATTTCAACGGTCCTTTGAACTCTTTCGTTGCCGAATAACCGATTAGAAAAAAACCACCTACCGAACCGCACAAGCGCAGAAAGCCGTAAACCATCACTTCGTTGTTAAAATAACACAAAATGCACAACGCTGTTAGCGCCGCCGCAACAAAGGCGAGCGATTTGGCCTGACTGCCCAGAAGATTTTCCAAGAAGACAGGCTTGTGAGTTTTAAGGTAGGCGAGCAACACACCAAGAAAAAGACTGTCCAAACAAAAAGGCATCAGGATGTGCGGGTCGGGCATGGCAGCGAACCAGGTTGAGGACACGCGGCCGACGACGGCGAGGACGATACCCGCAAACAGAATAGCGGGCAAATATTTCCGGTTCGCAAAGAACACGAGGAAAGGAAACAAGAGGTAAAACTGTTCCTCTACACACAACGACCAAATGTGCCAGAACTCCTTTTGAACGAGTTCCAAATGAAAAGCCTGAAAAATATTGTTTGTGTAAGTAAGATTGTAAACCAAAATGCCGCCGTCGTTCACAAAAATTGAATAGAGCAGGATGACCGTATAATACAAGGGAAAAATGCGAAGCGCCCTGCGAATGATAAAATTACGGATGGAATGCAGCTTGTTGTCTGCGGTCTCTTTTTCGCGCAGTAAAATTTCACCAATCAAAAATCCGCTCAACACATAAAAAAGATCTACGCCAATCCACCCAATGCGGTATTGTTGAAAAACACCGCCTACCGATGCCCAATGATGGAGAAGCACCATGAAGATGAAAACAAAACGCAGTCCGTTCAGTTGCGGATAAAACTGGCCGCGATGACTGTTTGCATCCTCCCTTGTTTCCGCAGCGGAAAGATTGACTAACCGGGCGTTGGTTTGTGTTAGCATAACAGGCTTTGGCTGCTTTTGCGTTAGGTTAATTTTTCTTCCTGTTCATGGACGAGGCATTTTCATTGGAGATCGAATTTGCAAAACGACAAGGCACTGCACCAGTGCCTTGTCGTTTCTAATGGCTAAAATTAATTGATGATCTGCTTAAATACTGACGTATTACCTGTTTGTGTGTCAGTGAGTTTAATGATGTACAAACCGGGGATGAGATTTTGATTCACGGTAACCTCTTTCTTGTCCACATTGAAGAGAAGTTTTTCATACAATGTGCTGCCGGATGCGTTCACGATCTCAATGCGGTAATTCGTCTTCTTCTTTTGGCTAATGGCAATTGTAAAAGCGCCCCTTGAGGGGTTTGGATAAACGTTTGCCTGGCTGTTTTTGATCGTCGGGTTTTTGCGTACTGAATCAATTGGCAAGATGCTGCAGCCGTCAATCGGCTGCACTGTTATGTCGCCGATGGTAGAGTTTCCGCAACGATCAATGGCCCGCACTTTAATGTTAGTATAATGTTGCCCGTTTGCTATTGTAAACGTAGAATCAGATTGTACGGCTGAAGCCAAAGACGGCCATACCGGCGTGTTGTCAATAATCTGAAACGAATAAGGGCTTAATCCACCGACGGTAGGGAAGGTAAAGTTAAATTCGTTTCCGCCGCATTGCAAAGCGGTATCGGCATTCTGCGTTGGATACACATAATCTCTGATTTCTATCGTGTCGTAAACCACCGTAGAGGAACAACTGGCGAACGAATATTTGATAATGTATATGCCCGTGGGTAAGTTAGGAAATTCAAAATTGTTACCCGAATGAAAACTGGAAGTGATTGTTGTATCTATCCCGTTCTTTTTTATGATTTGAGGAACAGGAACGACGTTCGTGCCCGTTGTTGCAGTAACGGTAACATCACCGCTTCCTCCGCTACCCGCCAAACCAGGGCACTTGTTATAAATGCTCAGGCTTTTTGTCAGCGTTGTCACCGCCGGCGTTACTACGGACGTATCGGCCTTACCACAGGCATCATATCCCACTACTCTTAATAGGCCACCTGAGGAATCGGCGTTTACGCCAAAATAGTTGTCGAAAGAATTGGTAACAAAGGTATTATTCAAGCTCCAGTTGGCGTTGTACACATTTACAGTGTACGGCTTCTTCGCTTCTGGATTAAAGGTTGCCTGAATGGTTGTTTGGTTTAACGAACAACCGGGAAAAGCATTCATGTAAACGCTGATTGGATAACGCACACATGAATCAATCTTAAATGTGCTGTCCGTGCACGGGTCGTAAATCCAGGCATAATAACAACCGTACGGAAGACTGTCCCAAACCGCACCCGAAGGCCAGGGTGTGCCCGTGCGAGGGTTAATGGAAACTGTGTCCTGACCTTTACATGAAATGAGCTGGTTGCTTGTTGCATTGTATAAACATACCGTGTCTTCCATACCGTCAACGTGCATGGTAAACGTGGTGCAGTCCCAGTTGTACGGGTTTAGTTCGCTGCCCCCCGAGCTTTGCATATTGGGTACGTACATGCTGTCGCGATAACATGCGTCTTGTACAATGATATAATACTGGCCCCAGGGTATGTCAAAGAAATTGGTCAGCACACCGCCGGTATAATTACCCGGTGCGCTTTTGCAAGCCACCAAGGTGTTGGATGGATAAGAATAGAGACAAACGGTTGGGTTGTTGAAAGCATAGTACACCGGGAAAAGATCAAGCTTATCGCACTGCAGACGGTGTTGTATTTCTTTAATGTACGGCAAAAATTCGTTTGGTGCATTCCACACCTGCGATTGCACGTTTCCGCAAGCATCCTTCACAAGAATGACCATTTGTTTGTAAAGCTTCAGATCAATGGTTGGAGAATTACTCCAGGTCGTATCGCTGTTTTTTACAACGCCGTAGCTATAAGATGTGCTTTGGGGGGTTGGTGTAATTGCCACTTCACCATCGCTGCAAGTGCTGGTTTTTGAAACCGTAAACGTGAAAGAAAAACTCCAAGGCACAAGAGTTGCTTGCCGGGCTCTTACTGTACCACAAGCATCGCGAAGTTCCACTGTATATAGCCCAGCTGCAAGGTTGCTAAACACACCGGTGCTACTGGTCGCATTTGTTTCCACGAGCCGGTAGGTAAAAGGGGCAACGCCGCCCGTTTGATTAATGGCCCTGATTTCACCGGTATTGGGCGAGCAGGCAAGATCGGTCTTTTGTAATTGAAAATCGGGTTCTACATAGTTAACGGTACAGCCTTGCGAGTAGGCGATGGTGTGCAGGAATATCCCTGCAATCAGCGACAATAGGTATTTCATAGAAAGGCGTCAATTGGAATGGTGGTTTATGAATGATATTTGTTGTTGGATTTTACAGTTCTGTGGGGCCGAAGTTGAAGAATCATTTCTGAATCTGCAAGGCAGAAGGAAAAGAAATCAATACTCCCATGCCTTTCTTTTGGTAAACGAACATGCTTCCAGCCGCAACTGCCGACGCACCTGCGGCAACCGCCGATTGAAAGTCTTCAATGCGGCCTGCGCCACCGCAAGCAATAACAGGTACTTTCACGCTATGCGATACTTCGGAAATTACGTCTAGTACATAGCCGTCCCATGTTCCATCCTTATCTATACTGTTGATGATGATTTCTCCAACGCCGGCTTCTTCTATTTTCTTCGCCCATTGCAACGGTGTATAAGAACTTTTTTTTGAACCGGAGTAGCTGTACGCTTTGGTAGCGCCAAGGAAACTTTTTTTTACATCAATGCAGCCTACTACTGCCTGGACACCGTAAATCGCACCGATTTTTTCAACGAGAGAGAGATCATCAAACAACACAGAATTCAGTACCACTTTCTCAAAGCCGCTGTCAAAAACTTTTTTGGCCTCGCCCAACGAGCGAATGCCGCCGCCGTAAGCCATCGGCATAAAGGCCTCTCCAGCAATTTCGCCGATTTTAGCAAAATCCGGGCCACGTTTTTCAATTGAGGCAGTATAGTCCAATAAAAGAAGCTCATCGGCTTCTTTTTCATTGAAAATTTTTACTGAGTTAATCGGATCACCGATGTATTTAGCGTTCTTGAAATTGACCGTTTTATAAAGCCCGCCTTTGTTTAAAAGCAGTACCGGAATGATGCGTACCCTGCCCATTAAAGCTGATTAAAATTTTCCAGCACCTTCATTCCAAATTTGTGGCTCTTCTCCGGATGAAATTGGGTGCCGTAAATATTACCTTTCCGAAAAGCGCAAACAAAATCGTAGCTGTGGTTACACGTTGCACTTATCTCACTCTTCTCCGTAAACAGAAAATGGTAGGTGTGCACAAAATAAAAGCGCGGATCGGCCGGAAGATTTGACCACAAAGGATTATTTCCCGCTGTTGTAATCTCGGACCAGCCCATGTGCGGCACTTTCATTGCGTTGTCTTTCGACTGATCGAAACGCACAGTAGATGCATCTACCCAGCCTAAACCTTCTACGTCGCCCTCTTCACTGTGCTTTGTCATCAATTGGGCACCAAGACAAATACCGAGAATGGGTTTCCTTTCTATCAATACCAATTCATCCAACAAGGTTTTTAAACCGGTGCTGTGCAGATTCTCCATGCCCTTTTTAAAATGACCCACACCGGGTAAAATCAGTTTCGATGCGGCGCGGATGGTTTCCGGGTCACTGGTGATGGTTGCCTCAATACCTAACCGTCTGCACATGTTTTGGATAGATGTCAGGTTTCCCAAACCGTAATTTATAATAGCTACCATACGTTTTGTGTTTGTTTCACTCCGCAATAATAAGCCACAGTAGCTTTAATGGCTTGCTCCAATTCGGTAAACACGAGGCCTCTTTCTTTTAAGAGCGTGGACGCATTATAAAAGACCTTGCCTTCGCCTTCGCGGTAAGGTAACTTGCCCCAATGCCATAAAGAAGCATCATAGTCTGGAAGGTATTTTGCAATGATGGAAGCAGCATCTTTTAAAATGACCGGCTTCCCGCTTCCGGCATTTACCACAGCGGGTTTGTGAAAACCTTCTTTGAGCAAATGCAATGCAATGCGCGACAAGTCTTTCACGAAAAAATAATCTCGCACTTGCAAGCCTTCTGTTAGTGATATTGGCTTTTTGTCTCGCTGTGCACAAATAAGGTGCGGGATGATTTTCTCTTCCTTATCATAAGGCCCAAACAAATTAAAAGGCCGTATGATTGTATTTTTTTTTAGAATGCCGCTGTTCAGTAAATAGTGGCTTGTCAACAGTTTGCTGATGCCGTAATATGTGCGGGGACGACACTCTGTATTTTCAGTTAAACCGCCTTTGCGCAAGTTGTATTCGAACGCTGTGCCAAGGTGAATTAAATAAACATCCGGCAACTGCTTCGAGAGGAAATCAAAGAAATTAATGGTGTGCAGGTAATTTGTGTCAAGGGCATGCTTTACGTCTTCCACCTTTTTGACCGCACCGCTCACAATGCAGTTAATGATGCAATCAGGATTAAAATCTTTTACGTTCGCCCAAGTGCTTTCGGCTTCGAGATCAAAATGCAGAAGCTTTTTTTCAGCTGAAAGCCTTTCAGGCCTTCGCGTTGAGCCAAAGCAATTGAAGCCTGCCGATAAATCTTCCAAAAGATTTTTGCCCACAAAACCGTCTGAGCCTAATATGAGAATTTTCAAGCGAGGGAAAGTTCTTGTTTTGAATAATGGCGAATGTCGTTCTCCACAAGTTCTCTCGCTGCTGTTTTTTCCGCGTTGCGGTACCATTCAATCGTCGTCGCAACGGCTTCGCTTGCGTTCATGCGCGGCTTCCAACCAAGTTCATTTATCGTTTTATTGATGTCCAATTTTAACAGGCCGGCTTCGTGGGGTTCATTTAATGCTTGCTGCTTTTCCATGCTTCCTTCACCCCAAACCGAAAGCGCAATGTTTACCAAACTCTCCACGGTTAAATTGTCTTCGTTGAAAGGGCCAAAGTTCCAGGCATCGGCAAACTTCAAAGGGTCTTCCGTCATTTTCAAACCCAATTGTAAGTAGCCTGCAAGCGGTTCCAGCACGTGCTGCCAGGGGCGAACAGATTTAGGATTGCGAACAGGAATGGACTTGCCAATTTTTAATGCGTTTACGACATCGGGGATGATGCGATCCTTTGCCCAGTCGCCACCGCCAATGACGTTGCCGGCACGGGCAGAAGCAATGCTTTTTTTATGCGTTGTGTATTGTGTTGTATTGAAAAAAGAATTGCGGAAGCTGGCAATGATAATTTCCGCACAAGCCTTGCTGGCACTATAAGGATCATAACCACCCAGGCGATCGGTTTCGCGGTAAGGATAATGCCACTCCTTGTTTTCATAAACTTTGTCGGTAGTGATGCAAATAACTACGCAAGTTTTATCCAGCTTTCTTACTGAATTCAGCACATTCGCTGTGCCGATTGCATTCACTTCAAAAGTTTCAACGGGAATATCGTACGATAAACGTACGAGTGGTTGTGCTGCAAAATGAAAAATATAATCGGGCTGAAAAGAAAGAATTTCATTTTCAAGCCCTTGCCTGTCAAGCATATCGGCAAGGACGGACTCGCCCATCTCCTCTCCTTTCAATTGACTGAACAAGCTTTTTTCGTTTACGGGCGGCAGCGAATATCCTTTGAGTTCCGCGCCGAGTTGGTGTAGCCAGGTCCACATCCACGAGCCTTTAAAGCCAGTGTGGCCCGTTAAAAAAACACGTTTATTTTTGTATGCGCTAAAGTTCATTTCCAGAGTTTCCATTTTGCGGTTCCGTTGTTCCATTCCGATTCCAGTTCGTGCTTGTCGCGAAGCGTGTCCATTGGCTTCCAATAACCATCGTGTTTAAAAGCGTTCATCTGATTATCTCGTGCAAGACATTCCATAGGTTCACGTTCCCAAATTGTCGCGTCTTCTTTAATGTATTTGAATACACCGGGTTCGCACACAAAAAAGCCGCCGTTGATCCAGGCTCCATCGCCCTTGGGTTTTTCAGCAAAAGACATTACGTCATCGCCTTCATTTAAATTCAACGCACCAAAGCGGCCCGATGGCTGCACTGCTGTTACGGTACAAAGTTGGCCGCGGCTCTGGTGATGTTTCACCAAAGCGTTTACATCTACGTCGCCAAGGCCGTCGCCATAGGTAAGCATAAAGGTTTCGTTCACGTGTTTTTCGATACGCTTTATGCGACCACCGGTCATTGTATTGAAACCGGTATCTACGAGTGTAATCTTCCACGGCTCTGCCGCGGAGTTATGCACTTTCACCGAGTTGTCAGACAAATCAATTGTTACATCAGATTGATGCAAATAGTAGTTGTGAAAATACTCTTTGATTATGTATCCTTTGTAGCCAAGGCAAATGACAAAATCATTAAAACCCTGGGTCGAATAAATTTTCATCACGTGCCACAAAATCGGCATGCCCCCAACTTCCACCATTGGCTTTGGTTTTAGGGTGGTTTCTTCGCTTAGTCTTGTACCGAGGCCACCGGCCAGAATTACAACCTTCATTCAGTTATCGTTTAGGTAGGTTTAGTTTTTTCAAAAGGGTTTTCAGGTTCTCAATGTCCACATCAACATTTTGGTTTCGTTGAATGTAATCTTTCTCTCGCGTGGGCATTTGCCCTTTGCCAAAGAAATAGGCATATTCCAACTTGTTTGCGTTTGCCAAAACCCAAAAGTACGTGGTGAAATCGCCGGGCGGAAACATGTCAACCACTTTGCAGCCCGGTGAACAAAACAACAAATTGGTAAAGCCGCCGCCGTGTGGTCCAACGATGCATTCCGCATCAAAGAACACCCTTGCTTTTTCGGACGTTGAATATTCTTCAGCAAATATTCGTTTAAAGCCATATTCCTTTTCCAAAAAAGAAACAACTTCCTCTTCGTTTGTCGTTTGTCTCCCAACGGCTTTTGCCCGTGACACGTAAAGCCGTTCGCATTTTTTAGAGGGATGCTGTTTATCAATGTAAATGTTTCGCGCCGTCTCGCATACCCAACCGTTTACGGTACCATGCACGTTTGGATAAGATGGAACGTAAAGCGTTTTCGCACGTAGATGAAATTCGGTATCGTCAATTGTGTTGATGATTTTTGTTTTGTCAATGCCAAGCCGGTCCAAGGTTTCTACCTGCCAGTTGAGCCAGCCAAAACTCATCACAATCTTGTCCACTTTTTGAAGAATACCGGCAGCCTTCAACATCATCAAACGCGGCATGATGTCGCAAAGCCAGTGAGCATAAACGTTCCCTCCGGGTGCGGCAACCACCGCAACACTTCCGTTAACTTCAGTTGGCTTCTTAAGCTTCAGTCTTCTCCATATTGAATGCAGCGAGGAATCAAATTTGGCGGGACCGAACTCCTGTGAAACGTCGGTAACAAAAACATCATCAGTCGTTATTACGGCACCGTTTCGTCCCCATACACGGCCGTTGGCAAGCTTTAAAATAAATTGTTCCGGTTCGGTGCGGCGATAAAAGTTTTCGTATTTAAAAAACACCTCGCTGTCAATTGTAACGGGCGGGGTTTCTACAATTTCAGCCGCCTTTCGAACGGTTATGTATTCGGCTTGCGACTGCTTCAGGTTTAGTTGCGCAGCCGTTGCTGTTTTGCGCGGCGAACCAATGACGCTGGAAGAAATCGGAACAGCATTCACGGCTTTTAGGACCATTGTTTTCATTAGTTGCAAAGGACTTGTGCTCATACCAGGAAGATGAAGCAGTTAATTTCCCATGATTTTTTTGTAGATAAACTTGGCAGGCTTCAATACTTTGTAACGTTCATCGAGAGGCCGTTCAATTTCAAAATCAAAATGGCTGCGGCGCGGCGTTTTCATGATTGCTTCCCAATCGCTTTCCGACAAGCCAAGCTTTTTTAAAAAGAACTCTTTCTCCTGTTTAAACATCGACGGCTCGTACAAGGGTTGCTCTAACTCTTCCAACGCCTGCTCTTTGGTTAACTGGCCGGAAAAGACAAGCGTTGAAAGATGTGCCTTGCGTTTGTCAATGCCAAATTTTTCAGGCAGAATGTAAGCCTGGTAAAATTTGGTGAAAAGCGATTCGTAGTGTTTGCCGCCGTAATCGCGCCAGCCCAATTCGCTGGCAATAATTTTCTTCGCCTCCTGCTTGTTGTAATCAACATAGTTCAGCATGTTGATGCTTTGAATCTTGGCCATCTCCACACGCTTTTTCAACATTGTATCGCGGAGCGGAAAAGTCTTGATTTTTTTGGTTCCGAATTTTTTGTGAATGTCCAAAAGGTTCATGTGATCGTCCTTGTTGAAAATCCAGCTTTTAGGCATAACAAATTCCGAATACACGTTGGAACCGGAAAGTGAATACTTGATGTTGTGCTTAAGCGAAAGCTTCATAAGCGTAGCTCCTATGGCATGGTCGGTGGGCACTTCAATGTCAACAACCGATGATTTGATATAGGCTAGTTGTATGTCCCTAAACTCATCCCAATCAACCACCAGCGTGTACAAATCGAAGCCGCATTTATTTACCATGCTTTCGATATTTTTCACCGCCAGTTCTGAGTTCCAGCCGTTATCAAAATGTACTGCCAAAGGACGCAAACCGTATTGCTTGCACAAGTAAGCCACGTAAGAACTGTCAACGCCGCCGCTCAGGCCCATGATGCAATCATAGGGCTTGCCTTTACCGTCTTCTTTAATTTTCTCAATGATTTTTCCGAGATCTTTTTTTCCCTGTTCGCCCTTGTGCACGGATTTCTTTTCACCCTCTTTATACTCGTAATAATAGTTGCAAATTCCTTTTTCGTCGAAGCGAATGTCCGGGTCCTGAATCGAGTCCATAACGGACAAAGAACATTGCTCGTATCTCTTCTCAGTTTTCATTTTGCTACCTCACTAAATATTTTATTCATTCGTTTTACGAAGGCCTCTCTTCCAAAATTGGCAACGGTGAAGTTGCGGATGTAACCGGCATCATAAGCTGATTTGTTAAGTGCCAGTTTTTGCATGGCATTCGCCAACGCATTTTCATCGCCAACAGGCACTACGTAACCGGTTTTATCATTTAGAATATCAGGTGCCACGCCGACCGCTGTTGAAATAACCGGTTTACCGAAAAGCATGGCTTCAATGATCACGACCCCAAAAGTTTCATATTTACTTGAAAGAACAAAGCAATCGCAGTTATTTAATTGGTCAATTACTTCTTCGCGGCTCAGGACGCCCAAAAATTTTACGCGGTCTTGCAAACTGTTCTTGTCAACAAAATCTTTCAAGTCTTTTTCCAATGCACCGCTGCCGCCGATTAGTAACTCAACGGTACTATTTGATTCAATGACTTTTTTAAAAGCTGCCAGCAACAATAACTGGTCTTTCACCGGCTTGAACAAAGCGATATTTAAAAACCGGAAACACTTATTGCTTACTGTCTTGTATTGATGGACCGCATTTTCCAATTGCAGGTCAAGTACGTTAGGCAAACATTGGAACCGTTTTATTGCAAACGTTTCGTTTAAAAAATTGGCGAAGGAATCGCTAACGGCAAACAGTGCTTTCGCTTTATTGTAAGCTTTACTCACACGTTGCCGAATGCCATCATCCATTTTCCCTGTGGCGTAAAAGGTGCTGTGTTCTGTAAGTACATACGGTATGCCATATTTCTCCTCTATTTTTTGCGCCAGCATACCTGCGTAAATGGCTTCGTGTGCATGAACGACATCCGGGCGGCCCTTTTCTTTCACATAGGCGTCAAAACAAATCAAACCGGCTTTTACCCAACTGTAATGATTTTTATTGGCTACGGGCGGGCGGCGATACAAGGCATTGATGCGATACACCGAAACACTGTCAAGGGTTTCGCATTGGATAAATTTTGTCGCAGCAAAAACTTTATCTAACCCAAGCTTTATCAATGCAGCTGCCGCAAATTTATCCGTTGCGTTGCCAGCTTTTTTCCCAACGAGTTTAAAAGAAAGACCTTTTAAAATCATCGGTACCGAAAACGAAAGATCAATGGACAAAGCGCCGACTCTGTGACCGGCACGTTGCAAGATGACGGCCTGATGATAAGGGAAAATGCCTTCGAGCGGATGGCCTTCGGGAACAAAACGTTCGGACGGGAGAACGAGAACGTGCATGATCAAAACTTAGGCGAGTTTAAGCGCAAAGGATTTTAGGAACCAATAAAGGTATTTGACGTTATTTTTTGCCGCTTGCGCACCGTTCCATAAAAGTGCCGATTGTAAAAGATGTTTCCTTCCGGTTGCTTTTTTGCCGGCCTTAAAATTTTCTTTTGCGATCATGATGTTGATCTGGTAAAGACTTTCGTCCAAATGCGCATGAATGCGTTTGTCTTTCAATAATGATTTGATTGCGTAAATACTGTTGATGTCGTAATAAGATTTTTCAATCGGGCTTTTCGTCGTGTAAATTCCGTCGGCCTGTACGCGACGCAAAGCCATTTTTTCGGGATAGAAATAACCGTAACCTTCCTTTAATGTATAAGCCCACAAAACCGTGTCCCAGATAAACGGTGGCTTCTCTGCAAAAATCAAAGGCGCAAGCGCCGATGTCCGGATAATTGTTGTAAGCGTTGTACAAATGGAATTTGTGAGGTTTTCCAACACGTCAAACTTCTTTCCATACCACTCGCTTTTCCATTCCGATTTAATGAATTTGCCTGTTTCACTCAGGTAATCATAATCGGCGCAAACCATGTTACAGTCTGGATTGGCTTCCATGTAATCCACTTGTTTTTGCAATTTCAATGGATCAGTCCACACGTCGTCGCCGTCGCAAAAGGCAATGTACTTGCCTTTGCAGTTCTGCATACACTTAATCCAATTCTTTCCAAGGCCAAGTGGCTTATTCGCCGTTAGTATTTTTATTTTGCCGGGATATTGATTGCTAAACTCTCTTACCGCGGCTACCGTATTGTCGGTGCTGTAATCGTCGCTTAAAACAATCTCAAAGGGAAAGGATGTTTGTTGCGCCAGCCAGCTTTTAATGCCATCGCCAATTAACCCCTCAAGGTTTTTGGTCATGGTACAAATGCTTACCAACGGTTTTGTTTTTGTGTTCATAGTTAGATTTGTCAAGTGTAATTAGAATCGCTCGAAAAGTTTACCACAATTTCTCGTACTTGTATCGTTTCTTGTCGAACAAGCCTTTGAAATCGTAAATCATTTTCAGCACATTCTTTTTGCGGTTATTCCAATATACTTTCTTTAAAATTTTCGCCTTCTCTTCTTCCGTTAGCGGGCAATCCGCACGGTCAAAAGCTTCCAGCATAATCATGTGCCGCATCTTGCGGTAATTCTTGTTGGCAAAGGTTGTGAAGCGTTCCTGGTCGCCGTGATTACGGTCCCAATACAAGCCACCCGGGATTTTTACCAGTGGGTAATGCGCGGCCAGTTTAAACCACAATTCGTTATCACCAATAATGCGGCGGCCGCTAAAGCCACCTACCGCTTCAAAGGCTTCGCGTTTGATGATGGAACTTCCCGGGGCACGGCTAAAGTGATCATAACCGTAAAAGTTTTCAAGCCAGGCTTGCCGTCCTGAGATCATCATCGGGTAAGGATTCATTATGTCCTGTTCCGTGCAAAGGCAAAAACCGGCTTCGGGATATTTTTCAATGGCGGTAACCATTACCTGCAAAGCATGATGATAGAGAATATCGTCCGAATCGGTATACTTCAAATATTTGCCGATGGCATAACTCGCTACTTTGTTGCGGTTGGGATAGTCGCCGATGTTTTTTTCATTTACATAAAAACGGATGCGATTGTCTTGCGCTGCATACCTTTTTATGACGTCAACCGTACCGTCGGTAGAGGCATCATCCACGATGACTAATTCAAAGTCAGTGAAGGTTTGCGCCAGCACATTTTCTATGGCTTCGCCCACGTATTTTTCGCGGTTCCAGGCAGTCAACAACACACTTACTAAAGGCGAATTCATACTTGTTTATTTACGGGCTTTTGGTGCAATGATTATAAAGCAAGGGTTCGTTGTGATGAATGGTTTTCTTCTTGTTACGGTTAAATACTTCGTTGTAAATTTTATTTACCTGTTCTGAAAATGCATTCTTACCGAAAGAGTTTATTGTATAATTGCGGATATAATCCGGGTCGAAACGAGAATGCGTTGCAGTCATCTTCAACATAGCATCAGCTAAACCGTCTGCGTTGCCGACTTCTACCACATAACCAATTTTATCGTTCACAATACTTTGACCCACACCGCAACGCGTAACAATGACCGGCTTGCCAAACAACATGGATTCGATGACTACTACGCCGAAGGTTTCGTATTTGCTCGACAAGACAAAGGAATCGCAAGCTTGAATATTTTTGATGACCTCATCACGATTAAGAAGCCCCATAAACTTCACAGAATTCTGAATGCCGAGGTCTTTTACTTGTTGTTTTAAATCCTCTTCCAGTTCGCCACCGCCGCCTATCCATAACTCAGTGCCGGGCAAATTGGAAGTCACTTTTTTGAAAGCGCTCAACAATGTGGATTGATCTTTTACGTCAATAAAGCTGGCGATGTGCAGAAAAACAAATTTGCCGTTGCTTTCTTTCGTTGGGCGATAAGGATAATTCTCCAACTTCTGGTCAAGCACGTTGGGCAGGTAACGAAAACGCTGAAACGAATGCAAACCATTTAAGTAGGCAGCAAATGCTTCGCTCACGGCAAATAAACCGCTTGCCTTGTCGTATGCTTGCCGGGCCAGTTGCAGCGTGTTTTGATTGACTTGTTCCAATGCATAAATGCTGCTGTGCTCTGTAATGATGTATTTGATGCCGTTTGTTTCAAAAATCTTTTGCGCCAGCATACCGGCGTAAACCGCGTTGTGTGCATGAATGATGTCAGGCCTGCCCTCTTGCTTTACATATTCCTGAAAACAGGTCATGCCCGCTTTTATCCAGCTTATGTGATTTTGATTTTGTACCGGTGGACGAAAATAGAGTCCGTCAACGCGGTAAACCATCAAGCCGTCAATGACCTCTTTTGAAACATATTTACGCGGCGAAAAAAATTTTGTAAACCCAAGTGTCAATAATTTTCCAATGCTTATTCCGTCAGTTGCGTTACCGGTTTTCTTTCGGAGAAGTTTAAAGAATACTCCTTTTACAACCATGGGAACCGAAAAATTAAGGCTAACTGACAACACGCCAACGCGATGCCCGTCCTCTTTCAGAATGGTTGCCTGGTGATGTTGAAAAATACCGTCCATCTTGTTGTGCGGCGGAAGAAATTGTTCGGATGGAATGATGAGAATGTGCATCGAAATTATCTTGTCAACGTATTAAGCAGCTTATGCTCATTAGCTTTTTATCAGTTTTTTTATTTTTGACAAACGGCTTCGCAATTGTTGCTTACGGTCATTGCTAATTACTTTTTTAATAACGGCTTGCTTTTCGTCTTCAGGAAGCGGGCAATCTTTGTGGTGCAAAGCCTCCATGACCACATCGTACAACATCGTTCGGTAATTGAGGGCATAATCCGAAAAACGTTCCTGCTCGCCGTGGAGGCGGTCCCATGAAAGACCGGTCACCAGCTTCACCAAAGGATAGGTGCGGCCAAGTTTAAACCAAAGCTCGTTGTCGCCAATCATTCGTTTACCGCTAAAGCCACCCACAGCTTCAAATGCTTCGCGCCGGATGATAGAGGAAGCCGGGGCACGAAAAAAATGCCCTTCGCCGGCAAAGTGTTCGCGGTAGGCCTGTGCAGGTTCTACCATAATCGGGAAAGGCCGTTCGCGTTCCGAAGCCGTGCAAAGACCGAAACCCGCTTCGGGAAATCGTTCCATATAGCGCACCATCACTTCCAGCGTGTGCTCATAAATTAAATCGTCGGAGTCAACGTATTTCAAATATTTGCCTCTTGCATACGAAGCTGCTTTGTTGCGGTTGTTATAATCACCCAGGTTTTTTTCGTTTACGTAAACGCGGATGCGTGAATCTTTTGCGGCATAGCTTCTTGCAATGTCAACGGTTTGATCTTTTGAACCGTCGTCGCAAACAATGATTTCAAAATCCTGAAAGGTGGAGGACAAAACGCTGTCGAGCGTTTGCGCAATATACTTTTCACGGTTGTACGAAGTGGTTAAAACACTGACGACAGGGGTACTCATGCTCTTCAATTAATTTTTACAGTGTCAGGTTAACTGAACTTTTTGTTTGATAGGAATGGGTGGCTTGCCACAAAATTTCTCGTGCACTTTGTCCAATTCTTGCTCGCCCTTTGCCAACGCTTCTAAAAACGTGTTGTGGGCTTTTGCAACGGCTTCGTCATACGTGTTGTTATACTTTAGCCAGCCAACTTTTTCTTTTAAGCTGATGCCCTTTGCAGTGAAAATTTGCTTGTAACGGCTCAACAATGCACGCAGGTCTCGCTTGCCCTCGCCTTTGGGATAAACGTATCCGAAATGACGGTAGCGCATGTAAAAGGTTGTGAGCATGCGCTTGAAAGCAAAGTCTCCGTCTTCGTTGTGATAGTGATATACCCGGGCCGACGAATTATATACGATGGCATAACCCGCCATCAGTGCTTCTTTCGCCCAGATGGCGTCTTCGGCAAAAGAGGTGTATTGAAACGGAATTTCTTGCAATACCGAACGGCGATACATGGCCGTAACGTCATCCCAGCCACAGGCCCGCATTCTTTCATAAGGCGTTAATTTTTCAAACGCCCCGTTTGGAAAATGGTATTTTGTTTTTGTACGCGGACCGTGAGGACGGTACCAGTTCAACGGGTTTTTGTCAGGGTCATGCGGACAAATCTGTTGTCCGCAAACTCCCGCTACTTCCGGGCTGTCGAAACCTTCCAGCAAGCTTTCAATCCATTTGTTGTCGTAAGCCGTTGCATCGCCAACGGTCAGCACAACAAATTCACCGGTCGCTTCTCTTACACCCACGTTGCGTGTCTCGCCGTGGTTAAACTGCGAACCGGGAATTTCCACCAGTTTTACTTTTCGGTATCTACGAAGGATTTCAAGCGTGCCGTCGGTAGAACCGGAATCAACAACAATGATTTCTTTTACCGGAACGGTTTGCGATAAAATGCCTTCGATACAGGCCTTGATTTTTGCGGCTTCGTTTCGTACGGGAATGACAACAGAGACTTCGGGAAACATAATTGTTTTGTATAAATGCGACCTTAAACGATTTGTTTTTTCTTGTCGTTTTGTTTTGCTTTTTGATGCATTTGCGGGCGGCCACAGAATTTTTCGTGCACGGCATCAAGCTTTTCTTCGCTTTCGGCAAGGGCGGCTGTAAAAATGTCGTAAGCTTTTTGCTCGCCTCTTAGCTGTTCGCGGTTATAGCGAAACCAGTTCCATTTTTGCTTTAGGGTCAAAGGCTCCGAGAAAGAAATAGTTTTTATCATGCTCAGAACCTGCCGCAAATTTTGTGTTGGCCGGCTGTAACGAAAGCCAAACTGTTTGTACCGTGTGTGCATTACCGTTAACGTGCGACGAAAGGCAAATTCCCTGTCGCCGTAATGGTAGTGATGCACTTTTGCGGCGGGATTGTAAACCAAAGTTAGCCCGGCTCTCAAAGCCTCCCTTGCCCAGATGATGTCTTCGCTGCAGCTCGTTTTTTGAAAAGGCAAATCTATCAACACCGAACGCTTGTACATACTTGTTACATCATCCCAGCCGCAAACAGCTTTCTTTTCCGCGGCACCCAACGCATCGAAGTCATTTGCAGTAGCGAAGCGGCACACTTTCTTTTCTTCTTTTCCGAAAGGCCTGAACCAGTCAACCGGATTTTTATCGGGGTGATGCGGAACAACCTGACTTCCACATACCGCTGCAACGTTTTCAGCTGCTAAAAAACCTTCCAGCAAGTTTTGCAACCACCGATTGTCAGCTGCAACTGCATCCTGAACCGTCAGCACAACAAATTCACCGCGGCTAATTTGCGCGCCGTAGTTGCGGGTAAGTCCATGATTGAACTCTTCGGGAGCGATGCTGACAATACGAACGGGATATTTTTTTAGAAGCTCAAGGCTTCCGTCGGTTGAACCCGAATCAATCACAATGATTTCCGTTTGGGAAAGAAGCGTTTGACTCATGATACCATGAATGCACGCATCGAGCCAGTGTGCGCCGTTTTTTACGGGAATGACAACCGATATTTTCGGGTTTTCGCTGCTCACTTCTTACACCAGTTTTTTCCAGGCTGGCGGCATGTTCCGTTCTACTTCAATGTTCTTGAACTTATCGCCTTGACGCGGGCCTTTCGCCTTTGCATCGTCTGTCATGCGTTCGATTCCCTCTTTAAGCGGAATATTTTTAATCATGTGCCCAAAATATTTGTGCACTTTATCGTGGCTTGAATAGGCGTGCACAACTTCGTTTCTTGCTTCGAGAAAATCAATTTGCTCTTTTACGCCAAAGGAATCGCAAACCAATGTTGCCAGTTCTTTTACTGTGTACGGGGTATCTGCACCAATATTGAAGATATGGTTGTATGCTTCTTTGTGCTCAATGCTTTTGGCAATCACCGGTGCCACGTCATCAATGTGACTGAAGGCACGGGTTTGCATACCGTCACCAAAGATGGTAAGGCGTTTGCCTTGCATAATTTGGTTCATAAAAATTCCCACCACGTTTCGGTAAGGATCGCCGATGTTTTGACGCTCGCCATACACATTATGCGGACGGAAGATGACATAATTCAACCCAAACATTTCGTGCGCCGATTTGAGGTCTTGTTCAACGGCCAGTTTTGCTACGCCGTAAGGATCTTCAGGTAGCGGCGTGTTCTCTTCCTTCATGGGCACCTGGTTAGCGCCATAAACTGCAATGGAAGATGTGAACACAAAACATTTTACTGTACCGGTGTTCACCGATGCATTTATGAGGTTAATTGAACCGATTAAATTGTTTTGATAATTAAAGCGGCGAATGAAATGAGAGAGTCCTTCCGCCGCATACGCTGCCAGGTGAAAGACGTATTCGAAACCGTGTTCTTTGAACAGACGGTCCACTAAGTCCACATCGTTAACAGAACCATTTACGAATTGAGCTTTGGGGTTCACATTGTCTTCAAAGCCTCCGGAAAGATCATCCAGCGCTACCACATCGTAACCGCCGGCTACAAGATGGTCGCACACGTGAGAGCCGATAAAACCGGCAGCACCGGTTACTAATACTTTTGCCATACAGGAATGATGATTTTTTGGTTTAGTTTTTATAAGTCAGGGCGAGATATTTTAATGTTTAATGCCGCCGCAGAACGTAATAATCTGTTTCATCGGTCACAAGCGAATCAACGACGGTAAAAAAGTTGCGTACAATTTTTTCAACGTCTTCTTTTTGCGGAATGGCGTAAGGATGTTCTTCCTTGTTGGTATAATATGAAAAATATTGTTTGATTCTTTTCTTCCACGGAGTACCGGCTGTGTCGTGCGGTAACGACATAATTACATTGCCGCCGGGCTGCATTACCGAGTAAATCCGGTGAATGAACTTTTTACGCCGGTAGGGAATGATGTGTTCCAACACATCAAAAAGCAAAACGTTTTTGTACGTGTCATCAAGCCCCGTTTTCATCAGATCGGCGCAGGCAAAACTGCTTTGATAGTTGTGCTTCGCAAACAGGTCTTTCGCAATGTCAACAAAAACATTGCTGGTATCAATGCCGTAAACCACGAAGCCTTTCTTCGCCAGTAAATATGCCTGCCGTCCAAAGCCACAGCCAATGTCGAGCACAGAAAAATTTGAATCAAAATATTTGTCAATGAAATACTCTTGATTGGCAACCCGCTTCTTCATTTCCTGATAAACCTTTCCGTATGTGTGTGCGTCGGTCGTCCACAAATGCGGTTCGGCGCTCGCAATAATTGCGGCTTTGTGCTGCTGGCCAAATTGGTTATAATACAATTCTTGTCCGGGCATGGCTTCGCTTGTAAGAAATGGTTTAAATGGCCACCATCATCCCTTTTGTAGAAAAAGGTTGCGGTGTGTACTGTAAGGTACCTACTGAACTTCCAACCCTCGGTGCAATGGCACTGACTTTCTGAAACAAATATCTATCGAGGGCCTTGATCTTGTCAAGCTTATACCGGTGAATGAGCAGGAAGTTTTTCAAATCCTTTCTTTCACCTTTCGTAAAGATTACAAAGTCTTTGATCCGGTTCAGAAAATCTAAGGCTTCTTTAAAAAAATTTTGGAATACAAGGCCCAGGAACACATCACAAACCATCTGTCGCAAGCTGTCTCTGTACGCTTGCGGAAATTCTTTTTCAACAATTGTTTTGCAAGCGTAAACACAAACTTCTATACGGCTTTTAAATTTAGGAAGGGCATGAAAACCAATACGCGAAAGGCTGTCATCCGACATGCGCAGATAAACGTCTGGCGGCAGATCCATTCGCTTGGTATGCTTTACCGACCACAGAAAGGCTCGAATGTGCAATTCCATATCCTGCCATACGCGTAGATCTTCGCGCCACATGCCAATGTCTACAAAGGTTTTCTTTTTCCAAAGCGTACCGGTCCCTTGACAAATGGGATCATCGCGAAGTATGCGCAACACTTCGTCTTCATCTGTATCAACGTTCCAAAGACGATTGGTGTCGTTCAATTCTTTTTTGAAAAGCAGCATAGAGAAGATAATGAAGTCCATATCCGGTTGCTGCTGCATTGCTTTCACCCGTTGCTCCAAACAAAAAGGCGCCATGATATCGTCGGTATCCAGAAAAATGAGATAGTCTCCGGTGCTTTTTTCTACAGCAATATTGCGGCAGGCGCAAGCGCCTTTTGGTTCACGATCCCGCTTGAATATCCGAATGCGACTGTCGCGTTTGGCAAGTGCTTGTAGAACTTCCCAACTGTTGTCTGTGCTGCCGTCGTCCACGATCATCCATTCCCAATGCGGATAGGTTTGCGAAAGAATGGATTCAGCCGTTTCTCCCACAAGGCTACTTCTGTTAAAGCTGGGTGTTATGATTGAAACTACTTTATTCACAGTTGTTTGTTTAATGGTTAGGTTACTTGTCTTCTATCAGGGTAAGAAAGTTTATATCCAGAGGTTTTCTTTCCGCCACTTTATAAATTTCTGAGATGGAATAAAACCATTGTATTCAAATTCGTTTTTGTATCGCTCAAACAAATGGTGACTCCCGGGCGGAAATTGTTTGATAATCTTTGCCGGGTTTCCACCAATCACACAATAACCTTGCTTGAATGAATCTTTCACTATTGACCCGGCCTGAACAACGGTAAAATCACCAAGTTCAATGTTGGGCATGATGACGCTGTTCATGCCAATCCAGCAATAATTGCCAATACGGGTAATGCCATTTTTTGGAATGCGCAGATCGTGCAATTGATGCGTGCCAGCCATGATGCCCACGTTTGGACCAATGCCAACATAGTCGCCAATGTACAACTGGCCGCGGGCTTGTATATAACAACCAGGTGAAAGACCCGGCGCACTGCCAATACCAACCAATACATTTTTGGGCATGATAACGCTACTGGTGTAATGCATGGGCCAATAGGCCTCGCCATTAAAACGCAGCACTTTTTGTATGAACCAAAGCTTTACGTTGACGAAGGCTTCGGTGTCTTTTGTTTCATAAAAAATACGTAGAAACGAAATATTTTTTGTGAGAAAAAGCCAAATGGCATCTCCCGCCTTGCGGCGGCGATACGTTATTTTTTTCCCGACACTCAATTTCACCGGAGCCTTGGGATCAATCATCACATCAGTTTCCATGGTCATTACCATTACGCCGAAAGTTTTGCTTTAATTAGCTCGATAAGGTCGCCAACGCTATCAAGTTTTTTTAAGTCAAGTGACATGAATTTAATGCCAAAATGTTGTTCTACTGCCACAATCATTTCAATGTGTGAAAGCGAGCCCCAACCGGCAACATCAGTAGCAGTGGTTGTTCTGTTTATGTTGATCGAATCGTCTTCGAATACTTCCCGAAAAATCTGTGTCAACTCCGACAAAATATCTCTATCCATAATCATGCTGAAACAACTTCGTTTTCTTTTGTTGTTTGGCTTGCGAAGTAAATAAAGGTTTTCCGTTCTTCAAACAAGGCGGTATGCAAAACCCAGAAGCCCTGCTTTTCAGTGAAGCCAAGATTTTGATAGTGATCTTTTACCAAACTATTTTTAGGCGTTGGGAGATATTCGCCCATAATTGTTTTGTAGCCTTTCTCCTTTGCAGTTGCAACGATGTAATTAAGCACGGTCTGCTCCACTCCTCTTTTCAACACGCGGCAACTCATCATCCAATTTTCAACAAAATAATTTTCGGCTTCGTTTTTCAAAACCACAAAACTGATGATGCCATAGTCGCCAAATTTATCCTTCAAGGAAACCACAAAGAGAAAGTGGCCGGAAGAAGCAGCCAGCCTATTCAAGTCCGCTTCAGTATATCGAACCGTGCGTAAATTAAATTGATTTGAACGCTGCGAAAGCTGTGCGGCACGCGGAATGCTGAAAGCGTCAAGCGGCTTTATTTCCGCGATCATTTGCAAGCTTTCCAAATACTCGTCTTCATTTTTATAAATCTGTTGATAGGCGATGCGTTCGCCTTCCTGTTTATATAGCGTTGCCCGTTCTTCGTCTTCGGCCGTGTACGATACGGTTTCAAACAAATTCAAATCCTGCAGGTACGGCAAATAATCAACGGGGTCTTCGGGTAATTCTGGTACCGTCATTTCAGTGATTGCTTCCCGCACCATGCCGCGTTCAAACGGATTGTCGTCCACAAATACCATTGAATCAAAACCAATGTTCAACGTATTCCTGATGAAATGAAGGTTGTCAACTTTGTTGTTCCAGTTGGCGGCAAAAACGGCAATGTCGTCCAACTTTAAAACAGCGTCTGGATGCTTTTCAAAAACTTCTTTGGCCACAGCTTCGTTGTTTTTGCTGCATATGCAAACAATGATGCCGCGCCTTTTTAATTCTTTTATCCATTTTTGAAAACGGCTAAAGGCTTTGCCCGTGCCAATGTCGCCAAGCTCAATGCCTTCCAGACCATCATCGCCGATTACGCCGCCCCAAAGCGTGTTGTCCAAATCAAAAACAACGCATTTTTTGGAATCGCCTTTTGTGGCTTTTATCAAACCAACAACGGCTTTTGCAAGCGTTGGTAAAAATTGAAGGCTCCATGCCAGGTCGGCTTTAAGCAAATTTTTTTGGTCAACAGCATAATTTAAACCAAGGCCATTTGTTAGCGCCTGTGCATCGGCGATCAGCAAGCCTTTTTGCCGCTGCGCTTCTTCCATTAGCAACAGGTTCAGCTTGCGCACTTGGTAAAGAAAAGAAACCGAAACGTTGTTGGCGTAGTGTCCAAAAACCGCGTCGTTCAGTTCCAAAAAGTTGGTAACGATGACAGTGGCTTTTAAATGCTGTTGCGCGGTTTCGATCAGCGCTTGCAAATGCGCAAACGTTTTTTCCGCAAACGTTGATCTTTCCTGTAAAGGTGTGGCATAAAACACATCCAGCAGTTTGTAACTGTTTTTCGAAAGCAATACAAACTCCGGTGATGAATGATAAAGCGCGGACTCTCCGTCAAGCACTTGTTGTTCTATCTGATCGTAATCGGCTTCGTAAATTTCGAAAGCCGTTTTTCCATCTATTCCATAACCTTTCAACGCCGTTGCCAAATGCTGCGAAGCATAATCGCACAACACCGCTAAACGAATGTTTGCAAAACCGTTCGTGCTTTTTTTCAGGTTGGCTTTTAAGCGGGTAAACTCGAGCATGAAGCGTTTAGATTGTAGCGAAACGGCTACTTTTTTCCCCCCAGTTGTTTTGCTTCTTCAATGGCTTTGGCCCTCACCAGGTCAATGATGGTTTTTCCCAGGTGACGCATCTTGTAAAAGATGGCGATGAATAAAAAGAAGATGGCAACAAAAAGAAAATAGAAAATCAAGTCAACGCCGCGGCCCACACCAAAGAAAGAGGCAATGCTTTGCGAAAGATGCGGACGAATGATGAAAACTATCCCAAGCAGAAAGAAACAGAAAAAGAAAATTGCATTAAACACCCGGTTCTTAAAAAACCTTAGGTAAAAAACTAACAACAGAACGAGACTGACGGTAAGGGCCAGTTGAATGTTTGACACGCTTTCAGATTTTGATGAAACGGTGATAAAAGATGTCAATCAGAATATTGAGCGAAGCCGAAGCACCTTGTCCTTTTCCCGTGCTGTATGCGGTGTATTTTATGAGCGTTGACGCTTCTTTGTATCGAAGCTTATTCTTTTTAATCAGTCGCAAAATTTCGGTAGCGTGTGCCATCCTGTTTTCGGTTAGCCGCAAACGGTCAACAACGCCGCCGCGAAAAACACGAAACCCGTTGTGCGCATCGGTCAACAGCAGCCCTGTAAAAAACCAATTGACCACTCTTGCCGTTTTCAAAAGGATTTGCCGCTGCCACGGAACTTGTTTTTGTGCATCCTCGTTAAGGAAACGGCTGCCCAGGACAATGTCAACATTTTTTGTTTCCAGAATTTGAATAAACCGGCTGATGTCATCAGCGTTGTGTTGACCGTCTGCATCAAAATGCACGATGTAATTAGGATTGAATTTTTTCGCGTATTCATGCCCCGTTTGCAAGGCTGCACCTTGCCCCAGATTAATTGTATGCAGGAGATAATGAACAGGAAATTCTTTTATGAATTCAAAAATATCGGTTGTTGAACCGTCATTTACAATTACCACATGGTAACCTTTGTCAAGAAGCGGCTTTATTGTTAGCGCAATAACGTTTGTTTCGTTATAGGCCGGCACAATGACAAAGATTTTGCGTTTCATAAGTTCACCAATAAAAATTTGTCACCTTTTTGGTCTTGCTCTATGCGATGCGGAAGAAGCGGGTTAAGCGAATCAATAATCCTAACGTTATCGCTTATGTAAATAATGACTTTCTTTCCGGCAGGCAGCGGCTTTTCTTTTGAAAACAACCGCGAAAGATAAGCGTCCGGGAAAATGCCGTCGTAACTAATTACCACCTTTGATCCATTGATAGCCGCGAATGAAGTAACCTGCGCATCTACGCCTGAGTTGCCGGTCAATGAAAGGAAATAAGTATTGGAATCTTGCCGGTTGTGAACAAATTGGTTAGCGCTAACAATGCGTCCGACCATGTTTTCAAAAGAGCCTGCCCGGTTCCCGGTAAACTTGTAATAACTGTTAAGGCCGAACCCAAACAAGGCGGCAAAGCCAATAAAAGCAAGTGTAAAAGCTGAAAACACGGCATGCGGCAGGCGGACTTGAAAATTCCGGATAAGATAAAGCGTCAACAAAAAAATAACCGGTAAGAAATACCGCAACTCCTTCACATAGGTCCAGTAATACGTACCGATAAATGTTTCTTGCGAATAATACACCGATAAAAACGACAAGAAGCTGCAGACACAAACCGTTGTCCAAAAAACCAGGTGCGAAAAATAATCGGCTTTGCCCGCAAGCATCCGTTTTCCAATATGAAAAAGAATTAAAAATATAACCAAAAGGTTCAGCGCCTGCAAGAAAAGCTCTATGCGATGCGATTGCATTCTTTGCACGATGCCTTCGTAATAAATTAATGATTTAACAAGAAAAGGACTATACATAAGAAGATTGCTAAAAAACAATCCCCTGTGTTGTTGCTCAAGGCTTCCAATACTGCTGCCATCGCCGGAAAGCCTTAGGTTATAAAGCAGCAACAGCCCCATTGAGACAAGTATTGACAGCAACATTATAAGGCCTGCACGGTAATGTTTTTCTTTGCCTTTCCAGGAAAAACTGAAGACCGAGAAAGCGAGTGAAAAATAGGCCGGAAACAATGAAAATTTTAAGAAGCACATGACGCTAATCAGAACAAGTTGCGCCAGTGCAAAAACAGCGACGTTTATTTTTCTACCTTTTTGGTTAACAACGTAAACGTTCAGCGCAGCGGAGATAAGAAACAACGCGGCACCCAGCGTATCAGCACTCCAGAGGTAAACCCAGGGCGTTCGGCCGTAGCCAATCAAAAGAAAAAGTACCGCGGTTTGCAAAACCGTGAATCGCAACAAGAACGTGAACCAAAGTAAAACACACCACAAGGCGGCCAGTGCAAAAATATCAACGGCCCACGATGCACCATACACGGAGAGGCCGGTAACCTTGCTTGTACCGGCTACCACGTAAGAATATCCTGGAGGCCAGGCAACCAGAGGCTTTTGGTGCGCCTGAAAAGTATTGAGATCGTAAGATTCAAGGCTAACGCCATTTCCCTGAAGCAATTCGTAAGCTGCGTGAAGCTGATGGGCCTTGTCCGCATTAAATTCCCGGAATAAATAGAAATCCTCGCAGCGGAAAGCAAACGAAGCAAGAAAAATTAAACCTATCCAAAAGGCCCTTTGCTTTGTCAACGGCCTTTTAAAAACTTGCTCCATTTCTAAAGTTTGAACCCTCTCGTTCATGCTGGTTGGTTTGGTAAAAGCCGGCTTCGTAAAAGAGAAAAATGGAAGTTAACAGCTGTAAGATTTCTGACTTCTGATTGCCGATAGCAAACGCTGGTCTTACATGGCCAATACTTGCCAGTCAAGGAAAGGATGCACGACACCCGCGGGACGGTTAGTAGTGGTGATACCCAACTGGTTGAAAGAGAGTTCAGAAATCGTAAACGAAACAGGCAGCGTCATGACGATTGCACGCATGCGGGGAACATCGAAATCAATTGTTGCAGTATGCGAGCCAAGGTTAAGCAAGCGAGCGGGAATTTTACAAACAGTCTTGTAATTTCCTGGCTTGCGTACACGTGATTCGGGCTGCACCAAAAAGTCGCTTGAAGAAATGATCTCAATGCCATCCGAGGTAAAAATATTCACCGCCACCCGCAGGTCTTTAATCTCTGTTTTGATTGTGTAATCAATTTCTATCGTCAGTTCATCACCAGTGGTGAGCAGGCTGTCCAATCTTCTCTTGCTATCAAAAATCTTGATGGATTTTACTTCCAGTTCTTCAGTGCCCGGCCGCTCTTCTTTCGACCATTCAATAAAGCGTTCGGCTTCGTTGCCATCGGATAAATATTGGTCAATGATGTCGCCCGTGTAACCGGTCGCGATAAGGGTTCCGTTCTTCATTAACGCCGCACTGTTGCAAAGGTTTTTAATGGCCGCCATGTTGTGGCTTACAAACAGTACAGTTCTTCCTTCCTTCTGCGTCACGTCGCCCATTTTGCCCAAGCATTTGCGTTGGAACTCGGCGTCGCCGACGGCCAGCACTTCGTCCACGATCAAGATTTCTGATTCAAGGTGTGCGGCCACGGCAAAGGCAAGCCGCACGTACATGCCAGAACTGTAGCGTTTCACCGGAGTATCAATGTAGCGCTCCACACCGGCAAAGGCTACAATTTCATCAAATTTGCGGCGAATCTCTTTTTTGGTCATGCCCAGGATGGCGCCGTTCAAAAAGATGTTTTCGCGGCCGGTGAGTTCGGGGTGAAAACCCGTGCCCACTTCCAAAAGCGAGGCAATGCGTCCGTTGACTTTTATGCTGCCGGTGGTGGGCGCCGTTACTTTTGACAAGAGTTTTAAAAGGGTGGACTTGCCCGCCCCGTTTTTGCCGATGATGCCGACAGCGCTGCCTTTCTCGATGTCGAGATTCACATCTTTTAAAGCCCAGACATAATCGCTGCTGCCTTTGGTGGTGCGGTCATTGGTTTCTCCCACTTTGGCAAAAGGATCTTCTTTGCCGCGTATGCGTGCAAACCAGCGGTTCAGGTCATGGCTTAGCGTACCGGTTCCTACCTCGCCTAAGCGGTAAAGCTTGCCGACGTTTTCAATATGGATGGCGGTCTTATTCATCTTTGTTTGTGTTCGTTTGTTTTAATTTTTTCCGGCAACCGTTTTTACGGCTTTCCAAAGAGGCTTCAAAGGTTTTAAAGCAGGGTAATAATGAAACAATGAACCTTCTGTATCAAACTCGCGGTGATCCCGAATTGGCCGCTTCATGTAGGCGTCAAACTCTGCTTCGGTCAATCCGAGTTTCTTCAGCACAAACTCTTTGTCAACCTTTAATTGCTGCGGGTCGTAAGGCGGCTGCTTCATTTCTTCCAAGGCTTTTTCTTTTGTCATTTGGCCGGAGCAAATCAGTGTGGAAAGATGTGCCTTGCGTTTGTCCACCCCAAACTTCACCGGCAAAATATAGCCTTGGTAAAAACGAGTCCAGATGCTTTCGTAATGTTTGCCTCCGTAGTCCTTCCAGTCAATTTCTTTTTGCATCAATACTTTTACTTCATCTTTCACGTAAGGAAGCCAGTTGAGGTAATTCACAAATTCAACACCCGATGTTGCAATGAATTTTTTCATTTTCCGGTCAAGAAAGGGAAAGGTCCTGAGTTGTTTTTGTCCGTACTGCTTGTGAATGGCCTTGATGTTAATGTAATCTTTTTTGTCGTAGGTCCAGTGGTAGGGAAGTATACCCTCAGTAGCCACATTATGACCGCCCAGCACGTATTTGATGTCGGCCTCTTTGGCAATCTTAAACATGCTGCCGTAAATGGCATGATCGGTCAGCACTTCAATATCAATTACAGAAGCTTTTATATAAGCAAGTTGCAGGTCTTTGAATTCCTCCCAGTCAATCACATAAGTGTTCAAATCAAAGCCCAACTTGTTTACAATATTCTGGATGTTCATTACTGCCAGTTCTGAATTCCAGCCGTTGTCAAAGTGTACGCATAAAGCCTTCAAGCCATATTGCTTTGCCGTGTAGGCCACGTAACTGCTGTCAACGCCGCCGCTGAGGCCAATGAGGCAATCGTACTTGCGACTGCTTCCGTAATCTTTGATTTTGGCGATTGTTTCTTTGAGCAACGCATCTGCTTCAGCGCCGGTACGCATGAAATGTTTTCTTTCAGCTTCGTATGTGTGGCAATAACTGCAAACCCCGGCTTGATCAAATTTGATATATGGATCATCAGCTGTATCCATAATACAGCGGCTGCATCGAATTACTTTTTCTGCTGTGTCGCGGGTCATGTGTTTTCCGGTAAGATTCACGGGCACTAAAATTTTTGTTTCGTCAATTTAATTTCCTGGGAAATTACCCTCTTTTCTTAGTTTGACTTTACCAAACGGTTATAAATCACCGGTGGCAGCCATCTTTGCAAGGGATGAGCTTTTGTCGGCGCTGGCGTTTCCAAATGCGCGGGCATTTTTTTAAGCAGCTCCGAAATGGAATTTGCCTCCAAGTATTTCAACCGTTTCCAGTTAGAGCCGAAAAGCGGATGAAAGTCACGTACATATTTGTGGTTGTCAACGTCAATAGATTTCCAAAAACGGAAATAGGATTCGGTATCAAAATCTTCGGTATGGCTCCAGTTCCGCAATTTCTTTGCAAGATCGGCTTCCGTCCGTCCCCAGCTTTGATGCAAGGCCACGTGGTTAAAAACAACGTTTTCGTTGGCGTGGTTATAGCGGGCTTCTTCGTAATGCGGGTAGTTGGTCGCAAGAGCAAAATTTTCACGGCTTTCATCCACCAAAAAAAATCCGTTCGAGTCAGTCTTAAAAATGGACATCCAATAAACGCGAACCGTAACGTTGCGGCCTTTGAATTTTTCTTCGGAAGCTTTTAATTCTTCAACAATCTTTTTAAAGTCAACGAAATATTCATCTACGTCAATTTGAATGTGCCAGCCGCCTTCGCCCATGAACTTCGCCAGCATGTTCCGCTCCCTCGTTTCGGCTTCACGGGCGCCAAGGCCGGGAACGTAAAAATTGTCTTCGTAAAACTGAATCTTGTTTTCGGTGTCAAAGGCTTTTATCCAGTCAAAAAAAGAAGGATCAATAGTGAAAGTTTCGCCGATATACGACTTCCTCTCTTTATCTATTGCCAGCACAATCTTATTGACGTGAGCATAAACAGTTGGCAAGGACTGCTTCAACAATTCGTAATCGTAGGCAACTAAATATCCAACTTTATCCATTTGTTTTACTTGAACGTTTATAGGGCAGATGGGTATTACAAGCCTTTGCGGCGCAGCGAACGAAGCTTCAGCATTTCCTTGCGGCTTCCGTATTTGTTTGAATAGCGCGGTATGTCGAACAAAGCATACGGAAGGGCTTTGAACAATACCGGTATTTCATTAAAGTATTGACGATCCCATTTGACGAGACCGATGATGGCTTTGCTCGGCACTTCGAGGAGGTTATAAAAAAAGAAAAGCAGGTAATGTGCCACGCTTATTTTGTACCAAAACAAGTACTGAGAGACGTGGTGCTGCAAATTCATTTTTTTGTAAACATTGCTGGCGCCGTAATAATGAAAAATTTCGACGGCGGGATAAAAAACAATTTTGTAATTGCGCAGGCGTTTCAGAAACCAATTTGTTTCCTCGTCGTACATGAAAAAATCCGGGTCGAAACCCTTTGATTCGAGATAAACCGATTTTTTTAGCAACAGAAACACACCCACCAAGGCGCCAATACGTTTTCCCTTATGAAAGTTCGGCACGAGTGAGTCAACGGAAGGTTCTCCGCCATTTTGTACGGAAACAACTGTCCCGGTACCCGACTCTTCTTGCCTGCGTTTTTGCGCCAACTCCACTCCTGCGCGAATCAGCTCTTTCATGACGGTATTTCGTTTGATGAAAAATACAACTGAGCGAAAGAAACTCAACTCTCCTTTGTATTCGTACACGGTGCGTTGAATGTGTCCTCCATTGGTCATGACTTTGCATCCAAGAATGTCAAGATCAGGATGCGACTCCAGATAACCAACGGTTTCATCAATTGTCTGTTCTCTCACCAGCGTGTCGGAATTCAACAACAATATATACTTACCGTTTGCTTCTTCCACTCCGCGGTTGTTAGCGCGACCAAAGCCCACGTTCTCTTTCAAAGCAATCAACTTCAGGTCAGGAAAGACCGAAAGAAAATTCGAGGGATTACGTTCTTTGGAATTGTTGTCCACCAGAATAACTTCATACGGCACGTGCGTCGTTTCCCGGATGGATTGAATGCACTCGCAGGTGAGTTGAAATGTGTTATAGTTAATGATAACAATTGAAACCAGCACGGTTGGTTCTTTGGTTACGGTCATCTGAAATATTTAAACCGTATCGGTAAAATTCTTCTCTACGCGATTAAAGATGACAACTCCAAATGAAAGAATGGCCACTGCTATTCCAATGCTGTACAACAGGTATAACCAGCTAAACGATCCCGAACCGAGATAAGCATAACGGAAAGTTTCCAATACCGGGCTCATAGGATTTACTTTCAGAAACCAGCGGTATTGCGGGCCAATCTTTGGCGAAGCCAAAGGATAGACCACAGGCGTTGCGTACATCAAAAGTTGTACGCCGAAAGCAAGAAGAAAAGCAAGGTCGCGGTATTTCGTTGTCATCGCGGTAATGATCATTCCCAAGCCAAGGCCTAACACGCCCATAATAACAAGTAGCAAAGGCGTAAGGCTTATTGCCCACCAGTTTGGGTGAATCCGGACGTTAATAAACGAGAAGTAGCCCCAAACCAACAAGAACAAAAAGAACTGAATGCCAAATCGCACCAGGTTTGAAATAACGATGGACACGGGCATAGTTAGCCGCGGAAAATAAACTTTTCCAAAAATGCCGGCATTGTCCCTGAAGACGGAAGAGGTGCGGTTCAGGTTCTCTGAGAAATAGTTCCAAATGGTAACACCGGCCATGAAAAAGGCAAAATCGGGAATGCCGTTGCCCGGTGACAGTTGGGCAAATTTTCCAAATACAACAACGTACATAAACGTTGTAATCAGAGGCTGTAAAAAAAACCAAATCGGGCCAAGGACAGTTTGTTTATAGTTGGAAACAAAGTCGCGGCGCACGAACATCGCTACTAGGTCGCGGTAACGCCACAATTCGTTTAAGTGCAAGTCAAAAATGTTTGATCTTGGTTTGATAACCTCGGTCCAATTTTCAGCCTGCGGGGTTAGCGTTTCAGTATAATTCGTATTCATATTTTCTTTTTCTACTGCTTTTAGTTGACCGGTTGAATGATTTAAAAGGATTTGGCTTTCGCAGAAGACTTTAATTGCCGGAACAATACATTGGTCACCACAAAGGCCTTTTTCAAATGTCCCGAGAACGCCTCGTGCAACAAAAGTCCAGAAAGTGCTCTTTTTGTTTTTTTATAAAAAGGATGCGTGCGACTGTACGGGTACCGGAAAATCATGTTGCGAATAAAATCTTTTTTAAACTGGATGTCGTTGCCTTGCGCACTGCTGGCGCCCACGAAAAAATTCGCAACGATAAGACCGAGATAACGGTGATGAACCCGGTTAAAGCAGCGCAGGTTAAAATCCCAATCGGCCAACAGCCGGTATTTCGGATCGTACAAGCCGAAGGTTTCAAAAAGGGAATGATGATAAAAGATGGCCTGGTGACAGATGTTACAGGTTAATAACCTGTTTGAATGAAACTCGCCGGCAAAAACCAGCGACTCTGTATTAAAGCCAATTGACTTGTTCAGTTTTACGTCGCCGTAAACAAATTGCAGGCTTCTGTCTTTGGCAATTGTATCGTTTACATTCGCCAAAACGTCTTTGTCGTACAACGAATCGTCGCCGCCCATAAAAAGAAGCCACTCGCCTGCCGCTCTTTTAATGCCTTTGTTTAAAGCTTCGTAAATACCCCTGTCCTTTTCTGACCGAACGATAAAACGAGAGTCAAGACTTGCATAATGTTTTGCGACGTGGAGTGTCCCGTCGGTAGAGCCTCCATCCTGGATAAGTACTTCAAAGTCGGTAAAGCTTTGCCCGAGCAGGCTGTTCAACATTGTCGCAAAGTTTTTTTCCGCGTTTAGCGTAGAAACAATAATGGAAAACTTACGATGCTTCATGAGGAAAGAAATAACTTACGTGTTTACAAAACCGCAAACCTTTTCAGTGCACGCTTTTAAAGATGGTTTCCCTTCGCATTAGCTCATGTGCTTCTACAAGATTTGCCGTTTATACGCTCTGCCTTTCTGCGTCAGTTAGAAGCAAACAATGAATTTCACTTCTGCCATCGTTCTGATTTTGGTACGATGTTCCGCAGCATCTTTTTAACCGTTTTTATTGACGCTGCAATTTCGTTGCGCAACCGGTAGCGGTCATCTTCCATGTGTTTCGTCAGGTGCTTCATCCAGTACGCATTTACCTTGTGAAAAAAGGGATAAATAAGCGGGCCCAATTTTTCGTTTTCGGCCACATACTTATACGCCTCGTAAACGTTTTCATACATGTGGTCGTGGTTTCTTGTCATCGCTTGTGCGTGGTGGCGGTAGTTAGCATAGGACTTTGCAATAAGGGAGCACTGTGCATTGCGTTTAAAGATTTCGAGCCAAAACAACCAGTCTTCTTTTGCCTTCAATTTTTCATTAAAGCCCAAGCCCTGCAAAAGGGTTGACCGAAACAGGGCGCAATGTATGGGTATTGAAAACTGAGAATCCCACTGAAGAAGAATGGACTCGTAGGAAATTTTCTTGTCGCTCAATTTGCACCAGGAAGGATACGTATTCTCAAGTTTTTCTTCACTCTCCACAAAATCAGTGATGACCAAATCAAGCGCATCGTCATTTTCCATTAATGAAATTGCCGATTGAAATTTTTTCTCGTGAAGCGCATCGTCGGCATCGAGGAATTGAATGTATTTACCCGATGCTTTTCGCAGTCCAAAATTGCGGGCCGAGCTTAACCCTCTGTTCGGCTTGGAAAAATATTTGATGCGGCGGTCTTTTTCGCTCCACTCTAAGGCCACTCTTTTTGTGTCGTCCGTTGATCCGTCGTTAACGACAATGCATTCCCAATTCTGAAATGTTTGCTCTTGCAAAGAGCGCAAAGCATCGGGTAGAAATAAAGCCTGGTTGTAGCAGGGCGTAATTACGGTTATCAGCGCCATGGCTAAAGGTTAGTTATTTGTGCGCAAGCAATTGCCGGAAACTGTTCCGGTAAAGAATGCGGGCGGCCAGTTCAAAATAATTACGTGGGAAAATACCGGCTCTTAACCGTTTGAAATTTCGTACGTAATAAGCGATGTTTTCAAAACTGTGCCGCGATGAATATTGATAGTAATTACGGATAACGTCAAGTTGCTTATTAAACAAAAAAGACTGAAGCTCTTTGTGATTAAACACGCATCTCTCTGCATTCGCTTTCATCAGCATCTTCACCCACGCATCAAGTTTGCGCAGGCTGAAATTTTTGTCTGCTTCGTTTTTTATCAGTTGCAGATGAAGTTTTGTGGTGGCTTCGTCAAGTTGGTTTTCGCCAAGCAACCGCGAAACCATTTGGAGCCGGATGCGGTCAACTTGTTTTTCCTGTTCGCTGCTACGGGTTGCCGAAGTTTGGGCTTCGTGCATCCGGTAATCCAACAACACTTCGTTCAACACTTCCACTCTTCCGCGACAAATGATTTCCGTCCACAACTTGTAATCTTCGGCGGGTTCGTAACCCGGATCGTACCGAAGGTTGAAGGCATCCATCACCTTGCGGCGCATCATTGCCGTGGGATGTTGCAGGTAATTGTGGTGTAAAAAATAAACCTTAAGGCTGTCGTGTGAGAGCGGACTGTAACGCGGTTTAAGGCCGCCGATGATGCTGAACAAACTTCCCACCAGCAGCACATCGGGATGACTTTGCAAATATGCGACTTGTTTTTCCAAACGCGTTGAACGGGAAATATCATCGCCGTCCATGCGGGCAATAAATTCACCCCTTGCCATTTGCAGTCCCGTGTTTAGGCTGTGGGTATAACCGGTGTTCTGCGGCTTTTGTACAAAAACAATTCGCGGATCTTTATACGATTTGACGATTTCCGGTGTGCTGTCTGTAGAAGCGTCGTCAATGACAATCAATTCAAAATTGGTGAAGGTTTGGTTGAGAATGCTTTCGAGCGATTCACGAATGAATTTCTCGCAATTGTAAACCGGCACCAAAACGCTTACCTCAGGCGTTGGCATGGATTGCAGCGATTTCGATTTCGATGATTTTTCCATTGATTAACATCACACGGGCTTTAATTTTCAATGGGTGTACGGCCGCGGAATGCCAAAATGTAGAGCCACTTTCAATTTATTCTTCGGCTTTATTAGAACTGAACAAAATGTTTGAAATCGCTTGTTGAACCGGCGTCGCTTCAAATTTCCTGGCAAAGAGCTTTCCTTGCTGCTTTGCCAGTTCTGGCAATTCTTCTTCTTTCAGCACTACCGGGTGCGCGGCAGAGGCATTTTCCCACCGGGCATACGTGAGCGAAGGCCGTATATTGAAACTTCCTTCCGCAGAAGCCAAATGTTCCATCACGCTTTGAAAAAAAATTTCATCGGCAAGCAACGTGTGCCGGTGGTAAGGCAAGTAGTCTTTGTGTGCTTGCAAAAAAGAGCGGAGTCTTTTTGCGGTTTCTACCGTCATTGCCCACCATTGGCTGCCACCAAAAGGTTTCAGGTAGGTTGGAAATCTTCTTTTCTTTAAAAGGCAAAGTGGATTTTGTTTTTGTTTTAGCAAGACCAAAACCCGCAGCAGGTTTTGTTTTGCGTACCGGTAAAATTCTTTTTCGAACAAAGATGGGAGCAGAAAATAATCACCGGGGTTTTCTGAAAAATGAAATTTGTACCGTTCAATTCGATTGCGTCCACCGCCGTACCAACGTTCATTCGGCAGCGAAAAACTGTCCATAAACACCGCGCCGTTTGCCAATGACAAAAAGTTCAGAATTTCTTCGTTTGATTTTAACGGGAGATCTTGTCCGCTAAGCAAAATGCAATAGCCCGACCGCCTCTCTTCAATGATTCTGTCCAGTGCATGCAACGCAGCTTTTACAATACCGATGCCGCCCCAGGTTCCTTTTTCCCTGGCCGCTAAAAAAGCAACGTTCGGAAAGATTGAACACGCCTGAACGAAGGGTTCTGCATCAACATTTTTATCCACATGAACGTAAAAACAAGTTTGTTGATGATTTAATCGCCGGATCAGTTCTTTCACTTGCGCCGGATTTTTGTGAACCAACAAAATGTAATTAATGGTCAATTCCTTTTTTTGAGCCGTTCCTTCTTTAAAGGGACTATGAAAGCTCCGCTTCGGCCGGAGTACTGGCTGCAACCGCTTTCTGAAAAAGTAACCGGGTTAGCTTCTGTTTATACTGATCGTATCCAAACCGTTTCAGCACCCTTGCGGTTTCGGGTAGAAAGGAATTTCTGTTGTGCGAAACTGATTTGATAGCCGCAGCAATTTCTTCAATACTGTGTGGGTTGACAAGCAAACCAAACTCGCCGCCGGCCAATGCATCTACCGAGCCATCCGCATTACCAGCAATCACCGGCAATCCATAATATAGCGCCTCAATAAAAACAATTCCAAAGCCCTCTCCGGAACTGGGCATGATGTAAACGTCGGCGATGTTGAAATGTGCGTTTAATTCTTCGTCATTTACAAACCCGGCAAAAACAACACGATCGCTAAGTCCATTTCTTCGAATAATGGTGTCGAGCCTTTGCTTTTCCTCCGCATCGTATTTGCCAACAATAAGGTATTTAATGTTCGGCTGTGAGGTCTTTAAAACCTGCAGCGCCTCCACTACTTTGTCGTAACCCTTGTACTGTTCAGAATATTTAAGGCGGGTAACGGTCAGCAAAACAAGGTCGTCACTTTGAAAGCCGTATCGTTTTCGAAGATTGTTTTCAAGCGCAGGATTTGCTTCTTTCTTCAAAAAAGGATCGAGACAATTGTTTAACACCCCGATCTTACCGGCGCCGATTTTGTATTTCGTTTGCAGCTTTGCGGCGGTAAATGAACTTACCGGCAAGAAAAGGTCAACGGAACGGAGCGCTGTTTTCTTTTTCCCCACCTCTTCCCAAACTTCTATCCCGTGTGCAATAAGCACCAGTTTTGTTTTTGGCGAAGCTTTTTTAATGAGGTAACCAATTGGCAAAAGGTTGATGTGGCTGAGCAAGACAACAGCTGACTTCCGCCCTTCCAATATACTTCTCAGGACAAAGCTTACTTGGTTTCCGGAAAACCCCTTAAACTGTGAGGCCGGAAAATAGGCTTCATCCACATGCCTTCCTTCGTCGTACATCGAATAGACGGAAAATGTGCCGCCGTTTTCCGCAACGATTTCGGAAAGCGCCTTACCGGCTATGCGGCAAACTTTTTCGATACCGCCGGTAGCGGAGAAAGTATTAAGTGTAAGAAATAAAAAACCTTTGTTCACGCGGTGTGGATGGGTTGCCCCATTACTTTTTTTTTGAGACCGGATAAAAGAAACCGATACAGGTTTTTTTGATGCTTCCAGTATTCATTTCGCGGAATGGCCTTTCGGCTGCCGCGAAAAATTTTGATCATTTCCCGCTTGGCATGACCCTGAAAATGAAAGCCCAAAACAGGAACCAATTCGTTGCCGTGTGTCAGGTAATGCGGTTTCCCGTTCCGCCATTTTATTTGCCGGCCAAACGGAAAACGGCTGCGGTACTCATGTTGAAACCCGAGGTAATGATTCTCTTCAAACACGCCTTTTTTTACGGCCACATAATCCGATAGATTGATGATGCGGCTTGCATTCTTTTTGTAAAAAAGACCAAACATCGTCATGTCTGAGACGGTTTCAAACATGCCGTGCAAATCACCGATATGCTGTTCTTGCCGTTTTTTGAAATTTGCAACCAGAAAATTGTACGCTTCTTTGTCGGTATATTGATACGTGATAAAAGAACACAACTCGTTCAACACATCTGCTGATTTAAAAAGGACAAAGCAAGGCGCAATGGGCCCGCAGATGGATAAGTCGTAGTACTGCGTAAATTCTTTCACCAGGGCATCGGCATCGCAAAACAGAAACGTGTCGGAATCGTTGTAAAAAAAGCGGTCGTTTATTTTTTCTTTCGCAAGAAATTCTTTTAAGATGAACCAACGTTGAAAACAAAAGAGTTCGTAACTGTAACCGTTGGCGGAGTTATGCCGGTAAACAGATTCAAAATCGGTGGCTTCTGAAAAATAATTTTCGAACGGATAAAACGCAACACCAATTTCCTGCGCCAGCCTTTCGTTTGCTTTATCGCCCAACAAAATTAACCGTGCGTCGGGGTTTGTTTTTTTTGCCTGCAACAACGACAAACGCAGATAGGGACAATAACCTTTGTGAATGTAGATGACGGGCAGGCCGCTATCGCTTACCGACTTAATTTGCTTTTTATGCTTTGTCGTTTGAAAACCTTCCATTAATGGCAATTGCGAAAGAACCTCTATAAACGTTCGAAGGTTATGCAAGGGTTGTCGCCAGCGTCTTTTGCGGGCGGTGATTTTTTGCCAACATCAACACAAGTACCTGCGACCAGTGGCGCTGTCCTTTTAAAAACAGACCGTATGTTTTTTGCGCTTCTTTGTTAGCAGATTGTATTTCGTCTTTTACCCAGGCATTAGCTGCCAACCATTCTTTAAAAGGAAAGGCAAAGCCCATCTTCGGACGATTGTAAATGGCTTCAGGCAGAATGTCTTTAAAAGCGTCAATCAGCAACTGCTTGCCTTCGCCAGCATATTTCACGTTTGATGAAATTTGCAGGGCAAGCCGTATGAATTCCGAATCGAGAAAAGGCACCCTGATTTCAATGCCGTGCGCCATGCTCATTACGTC
>Ga0308175_100000094_pt1 | contig 71106 bp, 62 predicted proteins | sample PhyCR1_3_FD_203893 | JGI IMG/M metagenome (GOLD analysis project Ga0308175, IMG submission 203893) | Soil microbial communities from UC Gill Tract Community Farm, Albany, California, United States - DLSLS.C.R1 | ecosystem: Environmental > Terrestrial > Soil > Agricultural land | place: USA...
ATAAGACGTTGCGGAATGAGCCATATCAAACGCCCAATGCTTTCCCTTTCCAAGCGGAAAGCAACGACCGCGATGGCCGCATCAAACAACATGAAAGTAATGTAATAAGGAAGAATGTGCGAAGCATTGCCGGTGAACAATCCAACAAGCATAAAGAAATCAGCAATGGGAATAAAGAACGGAATGATGTATTGAAACAACAAAATATTGGGCATGGCTAACCAGCCGAGCCAGCCGTAATTTTTGTTGAACATAACGTCCTTGTGCTTCCAGAAGGTTTGCAAAATGCCAAAGCTCCAGCGGAAGCGTTGCTTGTTAAATTGCTTTAGGCCTTCCGGCGCTTCGGTAAAAGCAAGGGCATTGTTTTCGTTTCTTATCTCGTAGCCTGCGCGAAGGATGCGAATGGTAAGATCGCAGTCCTCAGCGAGTGTATCGGTGGTAAAGCCGCCCGCATCTTCAATGGCTTTTTTGCGAAATGCACCAATGGCTCCCGGCACAACGGTGATGGCGTTTACCGCTGCAAAGGCACGCCGGTCGAAGTTTTGACTGCTGATGTATTCAATGGCCTGCCAGCGTGTAAGCATGTTTACTTCGTTGCCCACTTTTACGTTCCCGGCTACGGCGCCCACTTCCTCGCTACTAAAGTGCTTCATCATTTCCGACACGGCCGTTGGGTGAAGCTTTGTGTCCGCGTCAATGCACACCACAAAGTCCGCACCGGTTTGGGCAATGCCGTAGTTTAAGGCCGAGGCCTTGCCGCCGTTTGGCTTTGTAAACACTTTTACTTTTGGATGATCCTTGAACACATCAGCCACTTTTGCGTAAGTATCGTCCTTGCTACCGTCGTCAACAAAAACAACGTTGAAATTCGGGTAATCGGCTTTCAATAAATTTTGCAGCGAACTGACTGCGTTCACTTCTTCATTGTAAGCCGGAACGATAATGGAAACAAAAGGCGGATTTTTCCGAGGCGTCAAAAGCAAGGCTGCGGCAGATTTTTTCTCTTTTCTGCGTTCCATTCCGGTTAATATGGCCATCAACAAAATGCGACCGATAGAAAGGGCGATGAAGATGATAAACAGCGAAAATAAAATGTGGTTTATCCAGTAGATGGTTTCCACCAAAACAATGTTTGCCTGTATAAGAAAATAGCCGCTGCCTTTTGGTACGGGAGGCATTACGGCGTCTTTCTTTTTACCTAAATAATCCGCAACCGTCGTAAACGTATAACCGCGTTGCTTGAAGTAATCAATAATGCGCGGCAGAGCCGCAACTGTAGCTTCGCGGGTATCGCCGCCGGCGTCGTGCAACAGGATAATATTGCCACCCTGGTTTTCTTTTTCAAATTTGTTTTTGAGTGTTATCACCCGCTGAAAAATAGTATCGGCACTCACACCGGGCTGCCAGTCTTCAGGGTCAATAGACTCGCCAATGTCGAGATAGTTTTTCGTTCGCGCCAGCGCCACCGGCTGCAATTCTTCCCATTTCTGCGGCGTAAAATCGGCGTTGTACGGCGCACGAAACAATACCGTTGAATGACCGGTGATGCATTCGATTAACAACCTCGTTGATTCCATTTCAATCACCGCCCGCCGCGGACTGATTTCGGCCACGTTGGGGTGAAGGAACGTGTGGTTGCCAATCTCGTGGCCTTCGCGGTAAATTCGCTTGAGCATCGGAATGTTTTCTTCCACGTTTTTGCCCACCACAAAAAAAGTTGCGGGCACGTGTTTCTCCGAAAGAATGTCCAGCACACGCGGCGTCCAGTTGGCATCGGGGCCGTCGTCAAACGTAAGTACGATTTTCTTGCGGTTGCGGGCCGTGTCCTGTTTGTTCCAGCCGTAAGCGTTCACAATAAACTGCGAGGGAAGCTGCACGTAACTTTCTTCGCTGATGAGCATTTCGCTTGTGTCCTGCTCCGTTTTGATAAAGCCCTTGGTTGGCGTGCTCACCACGTCCAGCACTTCGCCCTGGCCGTTGTAATCCACGTCGTCGGTAGATTCAATGGAATTGAATTCCGCGAAGTCAAACTTCTGCACCGCTTCCTTCGCCATGTCAAGATTGTAAAAATCCCAGATGCGAGAGTCCTCTGAACCAAGCCGCCAAATGGCCGTTCCGGCCAAGTCGCTTTCCGTGGCAAAACGCATGGTATTGAAGGCCGTGGCCGCATCGGTAAAATAAACGTCGTGCTGCACGTCATTGTCGTCGGAATACGAAAAGTGCAGGTTGTAGGTGTCGTTGTTGAATTCAATTTTTCCGTCGTTTTCTTTGGCTACGGAAAGCGCTTGCTGATAGGTGAGCGGCAAAGCCTGGCTGTTCTTGGGCCAGTCGTAACCGTAAGCGCCAACGCCCAGGATAATTTTGTTGGCGGGAAGTTTTTTGGTGGCTTCATCCACGGCGGCTTCAATCCATTTTTGTTCGGCTATTGGCCCCGCTTTTGTGCCGTCCGAAAACTCGTCATAAGCCATCACAAACAAGAAGTCGTTGTACTTCGCCAGCGCATCGTAATTGTAATCTTCGTTGAAGGGAATCACGTCTTGCGTTACCAGCAAATGGTGCGCATGAAGCTTCTCGTACAATTCTCTTTGAAAAGCGATCAGCGGTTCGTCGGTGGTTTCCACCAGGTCTTCAAAGTCCACGTTCACACCGGCAAAACGTTTCGCTTTCAAAAGACGAATGAGGTCGTTGATGAGGCGTTCGCGTTTGGCCGGTGTGGTCAAAATACGGTGAACGGCGTCGCCGTGAAAAACTTCGCCAAGGTTGTTGGTAAGAACGGGCATGATGTTCACGCCGGACTGTTGCATGATGGCCAGTGCCTGTCCGTCAATTTTGGCCATCAGGGTATCGGCCTTTGGATCAATAAAAAACCATTCGGGAATAACGAGGTTCAGCTTGTTTACGTTCCGTTGCAAAGAGTAATAAGATTGCGGGTCCCAATCAACGAAAAAGCCGGCACGAATGCGGCAAGGTTCTGTGTTGGAGGTAATGTTTCGAAAATTGGCGGGAACAAAAGACTGGTAAGGTTCGCGAGTCTTGGCTTTCACATCGCGGTCGTCAATAAACTTGCGAAAGCCGTAGTATTTACGGGCCAGCTCGCTGTTTTTGTAAATAAAACTGCTGGTGTCTTTCAGCGGTTTGTACTCCACCGACTGCAGGTGAGGCATGTTGGTGTTTTTAACAGCGGCGCCCACGGCTATGATGAAGGCAACGAGAAGAATGATGCCGATAAAAATCAATACGCGGCTGCCCCATTTTACCCGTTGCCAGCGGGTAGCGGTAGAAGCCTGAAAAACCTGTCTGTCTTGCATAATAACTCCGATGGATTGGGACAGGCAAAGTTCAAAAATCAATTGTTAAGGCGAGGCCTATTTAGTTCAAAACCTCAATAATCAAGTTCAAGTTTAAGACGATCTTTCAATTCTTTCAGGAGCGGGTATTTTTCGATGAGTTTCAAGTATTGATCCTTGGCCGTGAGCGGGGCTTCGATCGCCGTGTCTTCCTTTGGCGGTTCAATCAGTGTAATGGTAAATTGAAGCGTACGATTACACAGTTCGCTTTGCAAAAACTCACCGGCTTCTTTTCGCTCCAATTCAATGAATTTCTCGTTGATCTTGTTGTGCACAACAACCTCAAAACAGGCTTCGTCTTTTATCACCAACTCGCCCAATTCATAACTCTGCCAGGCCGGACGCTTGCTTTCTTTCAATCGTTCGATAAACTTTTTCCAAGCTGCTTTTAAAGCGGCTTCTTCCAGTGGCTTGTCGGCAATAGTTTGTCCGCCGTTTTCGGCGGCAATCCTGTTACGCAGCGCATCCAGCGAAGAGAGTTTTGTTTTTGGTGCGGCAGGTTTTATCGCCGTTGGCGTGGTCTTGTATTCGGGCTTCTTTTCTTCCACCATCAGCTGCACCACGGGCTTTGGCGAAGGCGTTTCAATCACCAGTTTGGCTTCGGATTTTGCCGCAACTTTTGCTTCTACAAGAGGCGCTTGTTGCAGCGGTGCGGCAATGGGTTTCAGCGCTCTGAAAGCAACGGCCTTTGTTGTCTCAACTACTTTTTTTTTATCGAGACTTGTGCTGCCGGCGGTTATTTCCAACGCCTGTGAGAGATAACAAAGTTTGATGAGCGCCAGCTCAACGTGCAGGCGTTTGTTGCGGGCCCCACGAAAGCTAATTTCAGCTTCATTCAAAAGATTTAACGCACTGATGATGTAAGCCGCGTCTACACTTTTGGCGGCTTCGGCGTAGCGCTTTTTAAAGCTTTCCACCACTTCCAAAAGCCCGGCTACTCTTTCGTCTTTGCAGATGAGAAGGTTGCGCAGAAACTCTGCAAAACCGTTCAGCACCATGTCGCCTTCAAAACCTTTTTTGTTGATGTCGTCGAAGAGCAACATGGCTCCAGCAAGATCTTGCGCCAACATGCAATCGAACAGCTTGAAATAATAATCGGCATCGAGAATGTTCAGGTGTTCGATGGTGTTTTCGTAGGTCACATCGCCGTCGGTGAAGGAAACGATTTTGTCGAGAATGCTCAACGCATCTCTCATGCAGCCCTCGCTTTTTTGGGCAATGAGTTGCAGGGCCGTTTCCTGCGCTTTGATGTCTTCTTTTTTGGCGATGCCCGCAAGATGATCAACGGTATCCTGCAAGGTGATTCGTTTGAAGTCAAAGATTTGACAACGGCTTAGGATGGTGGGAAGAATTTTGTGTTTTTCCGTTGTGGCCAAAATAAAAATGGCGTAAGGCGGTGGCTCTTCCAGGGTTTTTAAAAAAGCGTTAAAGGCCGATGACGAAAGCATGTGCACTTCATCAATAATATAAACCTTGTATTTGCCGGCTTGCGGTGCAAAACGTACTTGCTCAACCAAGGCCCGAATGTCGTCCACAGAGTTGTTGCTGGCGGCATCCAGCTCGTGAATATTCATGCTCGTTCCGTTGTTGAACGACACGCAGGAATGGCATTGATTGCAGGCCTCCCCATCGGGTTGCAGGTTCTCGCAGTTAATGGTTTTTGCGAGGATGCGGGCACAGGTGGTTTTGCCCACACCGCGCGGACCGCAAAACAAAAAGGCATGCGCCAGGTGATTGTTTTTGATGGCGTTTTTCAGCGTGGTGGTAATGTGCTCTTGTCCCACCACCGTATCAAAGGTTTGGGGCCGGTATTTGCGTGCGGAGACGATGAATTTTTCCATGAGTGATTGGCTTGCAAGGTAGGGAAAGGAAGGGAATTTTTCGGACAAGCTCCTGCGCAGCTGGGCGGTAATCCTAACCTTGTAAAAGGAAAGCAAAAGCCCAATCTCTTTTTGATTGGGCTTTGCAAACGGTGCATACTTCCTCATCAATCGTCGTTCAGATCGCCGTCGTCCATCCGGGCAATAATGTAGCCGAAAAGGCCGTGCGTTTCATCATCGGGGCCGGCAGCAAAATACAGGCGGCCCTGGTCAATAGTGGAAGTGGCGGGCGGTAATGTAATAGCCCACAGCCCTTCTATCTGAATCATATCATGTCCGTGGCTTCCGCGAAGCTGTCCTTTGAATTTTCCGTTGGTGGTGTAAGCATTAATGCGGCCATCGCCAAAGTTTCCAACAAGGATCATTGGTCCTTGGTCATCATCGTCTTCTTCATGCTTGCCAAAGAAAGAAGACGGCGCTTTTGCAAGGCCCCACGGTGCGTTCAGCGTACCACCTGAAGCAAAACGTTTTACCAGCACACCGGCGGTATTATAAATATCTACGTAACCAAGTCCCATACCCGCCTGGCTTTCTCCGTTCGCGGCCACTTTCGCATAGGTTACATAAAGAAGGCCGTCAATGTTTTGAATGTTGAAAGGCGCATAACCGGCGGGAATACCGGGATCGGAAAACGGCATGACCACAGGAGCAAAGCTCTTGTTCCACACGTTAATTTTCCGGGCCGCAAAATTGGCGGCGTACAAAAACGTATCGGTTCCAGCGGCACCCGTTGTTAAACCCGTGAAAGCCGCCTGCGGTACAGCCGCAATGCGTTTGGCCGTTGTGCCTTGCGCCCCGTTCCAGGCCGAAAGCACACCGTCAACGCCCACGAAAATGAAACGTGCCGCAGAACTGCCGGGAATGATGAAGGCCGTGTTGCTGCCGTTAAAGACAATGCCTGTGGGATTACCACCGGTGGTGGCCGCCGGCAGTGGAATGTTTACCCGGCCCAAATTTGTGGGCGAACCGTCACTGTTATACACTTCGCTTACGTGCCCCTCCTGAGCGTTCACCCAAGCCGTACCGCCCGGACTAAAAGCAATTCCCCATGCGTTAATCAACGTCGGATCAATGAAGGCGGCACCGTACTCGCTGTTGTTGGCCACAAGGTTTACCTGATTAAAGTGACCAATTTTTTTGCCGCCGTTGTTGTCTTTTGCTGCTTTGGCTTCATCTGCGTGCAACGGGTCAGTAGAAGCTGGTTTGTCAATTGATTTTTGACAGCCAGCAGCAAACAATGCTGTCAGCGCCAGGGCAAGCCTTCCAGCACGAAGGAAGTTTGCTGTGTTGGTTTTGTTCATACAAAACAATTTTTAAGGTGAAGAAAAAGAATCCGGTTTTCAACGGGCAGGGGCATCTTGATAAGACTGGACTGAACGGTGTTCACCAACGGGAAAGGCTGTTCTTCTTCCGCACCATTGCCAACAACTCGCGGCACTTTCCGCTAAAGAAGCTGCATAGAAAGACAAGACTTTACGGCTTGGGCGAAAGAAGTTAAAAGCCCGAAGGGCCTTCTTTAGTTAGTTGCCGAATAAGGAATGTAACCGCCAGTGAAAAAAAATTGCCCGCAGCGAACAAAGCGTTGAAGAGTGTCCTTCAGCTTTGTCTGTCTGAGCCTGCCGAAGACTCAGGATAAACCGAAACGATGCCCAATCGTTACCCCGCTGCTGGTCCATAAAAAAACGCCTTCAAATTGAAGACGTTTTTTTACGAATATCTGCGCTTTACTTCCGCGACGCCCACTTGAGCATTTCTTTCCAACTTGGCTTTTTGCCGTACATCAAAATGCCCGTGCGGTAAATTTTTCCGGCAAACCAGGTGGTAAACAAAAAGCCGGCAATGAGCAAAGCTGCGCTCAATCCCAGTTGCCACCAAGGCACCGTGCCCGGTATGCCAAACGGTATGCGGCACATCATGATGATGGGCGATGAGAACGGAATAATGCTGGCCCAAAAAGCAAGTTTACCCGAAGGATCGGCAATAACGGGCGCCATGAGCATTACAGAAAAAACCACGATCATGGTAATGGGGAAAGAAAGTGATTGCGCTTCCCGCATGTCCTCGTTCACCGATGAACCGATGGCGGCAAAAAGGGAAGCGTAAAAAAAGAAACCGCCCAGCAAATAAAAGACAAAGCAAACAAGGATAAACGGCACGTTGACGTTGGAGATAATTCTGTTAACCTGCCCCACCGCTTCCGATACGGCGTTGCTGCTGCCCGATGCTTTGGTGACGTTGTAAATAACCAGCGCAAACACAATCCACAACAAAAATTGCGTGAGCGCCACCAGGCCGATGCCGATGATTTTTCCCAACATCAATTGAAATGGCCGGATGCTCGACACCATCACTTCGGCAATGCGGCTCGTTTTTTCTTCCATCACACCCATCATTACCTGCGAGCCGTAAAGGAGCAGGATGATATAAATAAGAATGGCGGCTACGTAACCGATGCCCGAAGCGATGCCGCTGTCGGCTTTTTCGTCGTTGATGTTTTTTTCGGTGAGGTTGATTTTGCTTTGCTCAATCAGTGCCCGTTGGTTTTCGGTGATGCCAAGCTTGTTGTAGTTTACGTTGGTCCAGATGGTGTTTAGTTTGTTCTGCACGCCGTACACCGAGGTAATGCCGTGATTTTTTTCAGTCACCAGTGTAAGGCTTTTCAAATCGTCTTTTGCGGAAGGCGGAACAACGACGTAACCGTCGTAACCCATTGCCGAAAAATGCTGCCGCACACTGTCGGCATCGGCCGTTACAAAATCAAGGTAAGAAGAGCTGTCCTGCAGGTTGGCGCGGCCAATGGCTCCGCGGTCAAACACACCCGACGAATCAAGAACGGCTACCCGCAACACCTTTGAGTTTTTCTTGGCAATGTAGGTGCTGCCAAAAATAATGGCGAGGTAAAACACCGGAAAAAGAATGGTGGAAACCAGAAAGGTTTTTTTGCGAATGCGGGTAAGGTATTCGCGTTTTATGATGAGGAGTGATTTATTCATGTGAGTTTAGTTGAGTGGTTGACTTGCTGATTGGTTGATTTGTGAATGGCATTGCCTATTGCCACATCAGGCTGTTAGGGGTTGAAACTGCCGTGCGGCCGGCGTGCCTTCTACAAGTTCAATAAAAATGTCGTTCAGCGAAGGAAGGATTTCATTAAACGAGGTAATGGCTATGCCGCTTTGCAACGCAGCGGACAGAATATCATTGGGCTGATAGCCTTCGGCAATCTTTACAACCATGGACTGATCATCGCTTTTTATAACGCTAAACGAAGGATGCGAAAGCACCGGCGCTTCGCCGTCGTAGCCAACTCGGAACAAGCCCGCCTTGTATTTCTGCTTTGCTTCTTTCACCGTGCCGTCCAAAATCTTCTGGCCTTTGTTTACGAGAATGATGTGGTCGCAAATTTCCTCCACCTGCTCCATGCGGTGCGTACTGAAGATAATGGTGGCGCCGTTCTTTGCAAGGTTGAAGATCACGTCTTTAATTAAGTTGCTGTTTACCGGGTCAAGACCGCTAAACGGTTCGTCGAGAATAATGAGTTTTGGATTGTGCACAACGGTGGTTACGAACTGCAGCTTCTGGCTCATGCCTTTGGATAAGTCTTCCACCTTTTTGTTCCACCAGCTTTGCATTTCAAACTTCACGAACCACTCTTTAATTAACCGCATTGCTTCGTTTTTGGGAAGCCCTTTCAGTTGAGCAAGATAAAGTGCATGCTCGCCTATTTTCATCTTTTTGTACAAGCCTCTTTCTTCGGGCATGTAGCCGATGCGTTCAATGTCTTTTAGCGCATCAAAGGGTTTGCCGTCGAATAAAATTTCGCCGCTGTCGGGATAAAAGATACCGGTGATCATGCGGATGAGCGTTGTTTTGCCGGCGCCGTTCGGGCCAAGCAAACCAAAGATGCTTCCCGGCGCAACGCCAAAGGAAATGTCGTCAACGGCTTTTTGCGTAGCGAAATATTTTTTGAGGTTATGGGCTTCGAGCAGGTTCATAAACATAAGCTGGTTTGATGTGTTTTCAAATGTAATCTGCGTTTGGTGAAAAGGCAGGAGAGATTTATACGAAAGAGGAATTTGGCAGGACGAAAGAAAGACTTGTATAAAGAAAGAAAGACGATTTTTTGAAAGCAGAAAAAATCTGACGAAACAATGCAACAAAGGCGCTTTCATTGCCCCGCCTTAAAAGGCGGGGCAATGAAAAACCCAACCTTGCAGTTGGGTTTTGAAAAGATGTTGGACAACTTTCATCATCCCAACTCCGGATACAACGGAAACTGCTGCATGAATTCTTTCACCTCTTCCGAAACATTCTTAACCGTTGCCGCATCGTCAATGTTCATTAAAACTTTGTCCAGCAAGTCCACTACTGTTTGCATGTGTCCTTCCTTCATTCCTCTTGTGGTAATGGCCGGCACGCCCACGCGAATGCCGGATGTAACAAAGGGACTTTTGTCGTCGTAAGGCACGGCGTTTTTGTTTAAAGTAATGTGCGCTTTGTCCAACGTTTCTTGCGCTTTTTTGCCCGTAATGTTTTTGTTGCGAAGGTCGATCAACATTAAATGATTGTCCGTGCCGCCGCTGATAAGATCGTAATCTTTCGCTACCAATGCTTTTGCCATGGCCTGTGCATTGGCTTGAATTTGCTTTGCGTAAGCGGTATAATCGTCCGATAAAATTTCACCGAAGGAAATGGCTTTTGCTGCAATTACGTGTTCCAACGGGCCGCCTTGTGTGCCGGGGAAAACAGCCATGTCAAGCAGATTACTCATCATGCGAACGTTGCCTTTGGGATCTTTCAATCCAAACGGATTTTCAAAATCTTTGCCCATCATGATGATGCCGCCGCGAGGCCCTCGAAGTGTTTTGTGTGTAGTGCTTGTTACAAAATGACAATGCTCAAAAGGCGAAGACAAAAGACCTTTTGCAATCAATCCCGCCGGATGCGCAATGTCGGCCATTACAAAAGCGCCAACTTCATCGGCCACTTTGCGAATCCGGGCATAATCCCAGTCGCGGCTGTACGCCGAGGCGCCGCAAACAATCATCTTCGGCTTTTCGGTTCTTGCTTTTTGCTCCAGTTCTTCGTAGTTAACTAAGCCGCTTTCTTTTTTTACCGTATAAAAATGCGCTTCGTATAATTTGCCACTAAAGTTTACCGGCGAACCGTGTGTAAGGTGACCGCCCATGCTCAGGTCAAGACCCAGAATTTTATCGCCCGGTTTCAGCACGGCCAGCATCACTGATGCGTTGGCTTGTGCGCCGCTGTGCGGTTGCACGTTGGCGTATTCGCAATTGAAAATTTGTTTCAAACGGTCAATAGCCAACTGTTCTACTTCATCTACAAATTCGCAGCCGCCGTAATAGCGGCGGCCCGGATAACCTTCGGCGTATTTGTTGGTCATCACGTTGCCCATGGCCTGCATGACTTGCAAGGAAGTAAAGTTTTCCGAAGCAATGAGTTCAATGCCGTGACGCTGGCGCTCCAGTTCTTTGCGGATGATGTCGAAAACGAGTGTATCGCCCCCTGTGCCCCTAAAGGGGAGACTTAGATTTGAAGTTTCTTTTGCTGTTTGTATCATTTTTTTAAGCCGTTTCGTTGTTGAATAGCGAACAAAGCGCACAAGAGTGCGACGCAACAGAAGCCGAATGGATAGACAGGCTTCTGGTACATGACAAACTTAGGCATGAGTGAAGAAAGCAAGAAAAGAAGTTTCTCCGGCCTAAGTCTTCCCTTTAGGGGCACAGGGGGTCTTTGAATGAAAAATCCCTAATTTCGACCGCTTATTTCGTGTGTGATGACGTGCGAGAGAAGAAGCGTTCCTGATCATCGAAACAGTTTTACATGAAAGCAATTATTCCCGTGGCGGGCGTGGGCACAAAGCTTCGTCCGCATACATATACACAACCCAAAGCCTTAATCCCGCTGGCCGGCAAAACGGTGCTCAGCATCATTGTGGACCAGTTAAAGGAAGGCGGTCTTACCGAGTTTGTTTTTATTGTTGGTTACCTCGGCGAAAAGATCCAGGATTACGTTCGCGAACTCTACCCTGACATCGAAGCGCATTTCCTTTTTCAAAACGACCGGCAAGGTATTGGCCACGCCATTGAAATGGCAAAGGAAGTGGTGAACGGCGATGAAGTGTTGATTGTACTGGGCGACACCATCGCCGATTACAATGTAAAAGCGGTAATTGAAAGTGAAACCAGTGTGATTGGCGTAAAAAAAGTGGACGATCCCCGCACCTTTGGCGTTGCCGAAATTTGCAACAATGCCGAAGTTTCGCACGTGGTGGAGAAGCCGCACATGCCCAAAAGCAACATGGCACTGGTGGGCATTTACAAGATCAAAGAAACGGCTATGCTTTTTGAATGCCTTGAAGCCAACATGGCCGCCGGCATTAAAACCCACGGCGAATACAGCATCACAGACGCTTTGGATTGCATGATTAAAAAAGGCGCCGAGTTCAAAGCATTTAAGGTGGATAGCTGGTTTGATTGCGGCAAGCCAAATACATTGTTAGAAACCAATGCGACCTTGTTGAAAAAGTTTGGGGCAAGGGCAGAACCCTCACCGGCTTACGAGAACACGGTTTTCATTCAGCCCGTGAGCATCGGCAAAGGTTGTTCTATCAAGAATTCCATCATCGGTCCTAACGCCACCATCGGCGAAAACACCAACATAGATTTTTCTATCATTAAAAATTCCATCATCGGCTCTTTTTCCAACCTGCACGACATTGTGCTGGATGATTCGCTCATCGGCAGCGACACCGTTATTCGCGGCGAGTCGAGAACCTTGAACATTGGTGACAATACGGACATTGATTTGGGATAGAGCCTGTGTTAATAGGTTAATACGTTAATAAGTTAACAGGTGGTCGCCTAAAGCACGTAGTAACCTATTAACTTATTAACGGCGCAAGTATGTTTTCTAACGCAGTTACTGATCTTTTCAACATTGACTATCCCATCATCCAGGCCGGCATGATTTGGGCAAGTGGATGGAAACTTGCCAGTGCCGTAAGCAACGCAGGCGGCCTAGGCATCATCGGTGCGGGCAGCATGTATCCCGACACACTGCGAGAACACATTCAAAAGTGCAAAGCCGCAACCGCCAAACCCTTTGCCGTTAATGTTCCGCTGCTTTATCCCGATCTGGACAAGCACATTCAAATCATCATCGAAGAAGGTGTGAAGATTGTGTTTACATCTGCCGGTAATCCCAAAACATGGACACAGCATTTTAAGCAACACGGCATCACCGTTGTGCACGTTGTCAGCAGCAGCAAGTTTGCACTCAAGGCGCAGGAAGCCGGTTGCGATGCGGTTGTTGCCGAAGGCTTCGAAGCCGGTGGACACAACGGACGGGAAGAAACAACGACTTTTGTTTTAATTCCGGCTGTCGTCAAAGCTGTGAACATTCCGGTGATTGCAGCAGGCGGTATTGCCACGGGAAGACAGATGCTTGCGGCCATGATTCTTGGTGCGCAAGGCGTGCAGATGGGCACACGTTTCGTTGCCAGCGAAGAAGCTTCTTCACATCTTGCGTTTAAACAAGCAATCATTGATTCTGTTGAAGGCGACACGCAACTGATGATGAAAAAAATAACACCCGTGCGCCTCCTTAAAAACAAGTTTTTTCAACAAGTGCAAGACGCTGAAGCAAGAGGCACAGACGAAACTGAACTCAAAAGGCTTTTAGGAAGAGCGAGAGCCAAACAAGGCATGTACGAAGGCAATCTTGACGAAGGCGAATTGGAGATTGGGCAAGTGAGTACGCTGGTAAAAGACATTCTGCCCGCGGGAGAAATTGTTGCCAACGTTTGGAATGAATTTTCCGAAGCGCTTCAACATCCGCTGAACCAATAACTGATGTTTGCTTCATTGTGTTGAACAAGGCTTTTTTATGTGAAGCAATGCCTTCAATTTTGTTGCACAACGAAGACTTTGGATTCCCTCACGCATATCGTTCTTGGCGCCTGCATTGGCGAAGCCGTTGCGGGCAGGCAATTGCAAAAGCGATCCATGTTTTACGGTGCGCTGGCGCAAAGCGTACCGGATGTGGATTTTGTGCTCGGCTTTTTTTTGCACGGCGCGGATAACGTTGTGGCGCACCGCGGAATCACGCATTCGATTTTGTTTGGTGTGGTTGCCGTTCTTTTTCTCACATGGCTGGTGAAGAACGTGATTCACAAAACGCCGCTGCCGCTAAAGAACGTGCTGCTGCTTTTTGCCGTGAATATTTTTGTTCATCTTTTCATTGATACGTTTAATGCGTACGGTGTTGGCTTGTTGATGCCGTTCAGCCATCACCGGTTTACGTTTAACGTGTTGTACGTTGCCGATCCGCTTTTTTCCATCGCACCGTTTATCTCTTTTTTATTCCTTCTCTTTTTGCACAAATCGCACAAGCGAAGAGTGATGTGGATTCGCACGGGCATTTTTGTTTCGGCAATTTATTTGTGCATCGCCATCGTTAACAAAATCATTGTTGACAACGCCGTTCAACGAAACCTTTCCGCCCAAAACAAATCAACGGATTTTTTTACCACGCCGTCGCCGTTTAATTCCCTGCTTTGGTTTGTGGCAGCAAAAGAGGCGAACGGTTATTACACGGCTTACCGCTCGGTCTTTGACAAAGACCCGATGACGTTTACATTCTTTCCGCGGAATGAAACGCAGACCGATACCGTCGGCAATCAAAAAGACCTTCAATCATTAAAAGATTTTGCGCAAGGCTATTACACTTTTGAACGCTGGGGCGATACAACGGTGCTGAACGTTTTGCGCTTTGGACAGGAAGTGGGCTGGTACAATGCGAAAGACCGTTTTTGTTTTCACTACTACCTGAACTTTCCCGGGCAAAATGATTTGGTGGTGCAAAGAGGACGCTTTGAACATTGGAACAAGGAAAGCCTGAACGCTTTTTTCAGAAGAATGTTTGGTGCAACAGGTACACCTGTTCCTCTGGAGGAGAAGTAGCCAATGCGCAGCACCGCAGTTATACGATGCTAAAAGGCTCAACCAAAAATTTTGATTGAGCCTTTTCTTTTTATAGAACCGGCAGAAGAATAATGATTGAGCTTTCATTCCGCCCGCTGGCGGGCACTTCAACGTTCAGAACACAACTGAGTTGAAAGCATCTTGCCTAAGCAAGGCTCTGTACATTGATCACTTCTTTTAGGAGAAAAGTAGCCGTTACGGATAAGCCGCATACGCCGCGGTTTGTACCAGCATTTTATCAATCTTGTCAAACCACTCGTATTGAATGCTCTTGCGGCGGCTGTGATCCGTTTCGCCGTCGTAAGCTTCCTGCATGTCTTCTTTCTCCTTTACAATCTGCTCGTAAATCGTGGCAATATCTTTTTTAAACGTGTCGGGGTTGAACTGATAAGCAGACAAGGCCTGGTACAACTTGCGGGCATGAAGTTCGGTAATGTCAAAGTGCACTTGTTCGTGTGCAAGTATGTAATCGGTTTTCAGCAAACCCCAGGATTTCTTTTTGGAAAAATGGCAGGAGATGTGGTAGGTCAAGTCGCCGTCTTTCACTTGATAGGAAATACCGAGAGAAGTGCTGGTGGAAGCGACGGCATCGCCTTGCTTTTGCGGGGCGCAGAGAAAATCCTCCCACCCAAGCTTTCGTTCGGGCTGCCAGGGAATGACTTCGTTTTCGTCTTCACCGCCGGATAAAATTTTTTCGGGTACAGTAACGGCAACGGGTACGGGCAACTGCGGCTTGGCCGGAGCCGGCGTGCCGGAGAAGTTCGCAGTCAACAGAAGTAAGGGTAACAGGTGGAAGCGTTTCATATTTCTAAGTAACGAAATCGGAAAATAAAAATTTCTTAACGACTTATGAAAGCTTTGCAATCGTCGGTCAGCGGCAGGTTTCAGGAGTTTAACCGGGGCTTCCAGGGTATTTCTTCGGCGCCCAGCTTTTGCGCCGCGTAACGGGCCAGGGTAAAAAGGTAATCGCTCAGGCGGTTGAGGTATTGAATGATTTTTTCGTCCACAAACAAGTCGTGTTGTTGCAGGTTCACGCAAAGCCGCTCGGCACGGCGACACACGCAACGCACAATGTGAATGGAAGAAACGGTTGCGTGTCCGCCGGGCAGAATAAAGGATTTCATCGGCGGAAGGCCCGCAGTCATTTGGTCAATGCGGTTTTCTAAAAAGACAATGTCGCTTTGGTGCAAATCAGGAAGCTTCATCTTCGGTTCTTTCTCCGCATCCGTTGCCAGCGAGGAGCCGATGGTGAACAAACGGTCTTGTATTTCTTTCAATTCGCTTTTGAATTCATCGTCCTTCAACAAATCGTTGATGTAACCAATCCACGAGTTCAGTTCGTCCACCGTGCCGTAGGTTTCAATGCGAATGTCATTCTTGGGAACCTTGGTGCCCCCGATTAAAGCGGTTGCACCTTTGTCGCCTGTTTTTGTGTAAATCTTAAATGCCATAACTCCCCCCTGTCCCCCTAAAAGGGAGACTTAGGCCAATCTTGCTTTCCTTTTCAATCTTTCTTAAAAACAAGGTTGACATTTTTGTTTTGAAATTTTGTTTCAATCATTGATAGCCTTTCCAACATCTTGCTATCAATTTTATTCTAAAGAACCGATGACATCAAATAAAGTTTCTTCTACCCAAGTCTCCCTTTAGGGGGACAGGGGGCTTTCAATGATGCCATCCTTCAACCGGACAATGCGCCTGGCGTGCGCCGCAATCTCTTCTTCGTGGGTGACCAAAACCAGCGTGTTACCGGCGGCGTGTATCTGTTCAAACACCTTCATAATTTCGGCCGACGTTTTTGAATCAAGATTGCCCGTGGGTTCATCCGCCAGGATGATAGAAGGATTGTTGATTAAAGCACGGGCAATGGCTACGCGTTGATTTTGGCCGCCGCTCATTTCGTTTGGCCGGTGATGGCTTCTGTCGCCAAGGCTTACCCGCTCCAAAACTTCTTTTGCTCTTTCGGTTCGTTCTTTTTTGCCAACGCCGGCGTAAACCAAAGGCAGGGCCACATTCTCCAGGGCTGTTAAACGCGGCAGCAAATTGAATTGCTGAAACACGAAGCCGATCTCTTTGTTGCGCACATCGGCAAGCGCATCGTCGTTCATACGGGCCACCGATTGATTGCTTAAAAAATAGTCGCCGCTTGTCGGTGTATCAAGGCAGCCGATAATATTCATCAGTGTGCTTTTGCCCGAGCCGGATGGTCCCATCAGCGCCACAAATTCATTTTGATGAATAGAAAGCGAAATGCCCTTGAGCACTTCAACCACCGCTTTGCCGAGATAATAATTCTTTCGCACATCGTTTAGCCGAATTACCGCTTCCATCAGGCTTCATCCTTTTTAATCACTTTGGGCACGAGAAAGAAATCCCCGTTGTGCAACGGTACGTTTTGCAAGGCTTCTTCTTTGGTGAGCATGTTCTTCGGCTCGTCGTCACGCAACACGTTTACGGCACTGGTTATGTGCAACAGCGGTTCAATGCCGGTTGTGTCAAGCTCTTTTAGCTTGTCCACAAAGCCAATCATTTTTTGGAGATCGGCTTTTAGCTCTTCGCGTTCGGCCCCATCAAAATCAAGCATGGCCAGGCGGGATAATTTATCAATAAGTGCGTCATCTACCTGCATGGGTCAAATATAAGTCAGAGGTCAAAAGTCGGAGGCCTGCTATCTTATTTCATACCTCTCTACTCTCTGACTTCAAAACTTGATGAACGGTAGCCAGCATTTACGAAACGCATCGTAGATTTGACTTGAACCTTAATCGAAGAATTATGAAAAGAACTTTTTTATGGAAGACAGTTCCACTTTTGGTAATCATTAGTGCCTTGGTATTAACCGTAGCCTTTGCGCAAACGAATGTCGGCACAGCCAAAAAGAACGGCAACGACACCGTTCCGCAAAAAGAGAAACAAGTTCGAAATCTTGATGACGCCTTGCTGGAACTGGACAAAGGCGAAGCCGGCATGCAAAAAGCCCTGCGTCAAATTGACGGCGAAAAAATGGAACGCGAAATGCGCGAAGCCATGAAGCATCTTGAACTAGATAAAGTGAAAATGAAGGAAGACCTGGCCCGCGCCATGAAGGAACTTGATGCGCAGAAAATGAACCTGGAGATGCAAAAGGATAGGGTCAATATGCAAAAAGAGTTGAAAGAAATAAACGCCGAAAAAATAAGGCAGCAAGCAGAAGCAGCCGTTGCAAAAATTGACATGGAAAAGATGAAAGCCCAATTGGAAAAAGTAAAGGAGATTGACTTTTCGAAAATGAAAAAAGAATTGAAAGACATGCGTCCCGAGATTGAAAAGTCCATGCGGGAAGCAAAGAAGGACATCGAAAAAGCAAGGCAGGAATTGACCTCGTACAAAAACCTGGTGAACGCCTTGAACAAAGACGGCTACCTGAACAAAGACGCGAACTACAAGGTGGAATACAGGAGCGGCGAACTAACCGTGAACGGCAAAAAACTACCGTCCGACGCGGTAAAAAAATACAACGAGTATTTATCCGACAAGAAAGACTTCACGCTGCAAAAAGACAGCGACGGCTTGAACATTCACAACAAGTAGGTTGATTGGTTGACACGTTGATTGGTTGATCGGTTGGCCTCTTGGGTTTTGGATATTGACTCCCTCATCGTTGCGGCTTTTAGCTTTGCGGCATGGAAAGCATGTATTTCGCCGCGGTGGTTTTACCGAAACATCTGGATGAAAAAATTCTTCAGCACAAAAAATGGATGAAGGAAAATTACGGCTGCAAAGTAGGCTTGAAGTCGCCGGCGCACATTACACTCGTACCGCCGTTTTGGATGAACACGGAAAAAGAAACCGAGTTGAAAAACAATTTAAAAACGATTGCATCGGCCGTTGTACCGTTCACCGTGTGGACGAATAATTTCGCTGCGTTTAAGCCGCGAACCCTGTTCGTTGCCACAAAAGAAAACGAAGCCCTGAACAATTTAAAAAGAACGGCCGATAATTTCTTTCAATCCAAAAACTACAAAATAAAAAAAGAAGCCCGGCCTTTTCATCCGCACATTACCGTCGCCACCCGCGACTTGCACAAAGCGGCTTTTGCCGGGGCATGGCCGCAGTTTCAAAACAAAATTTTTGAAGAAGCTTTTGAAGCGGCCGGCCTTTCGCTGTTAAAGCACAACGGGCAAGACTGGGATGTAATCTTTACGGCGAATTTTAAAACAGACCTGGAGCAAAATGCAGGAAAGACCGTGTAACGGCCAACACAAATTGCAGCAATAAATAAAAGGCTTCAGCGCCGTTTGGTTTGAACAAGCGCTGAAGCCTTTTTAATAAGGGCCGCACGATTGCCTTATTGGCGTTGCGAACCTTTTTTCCGCCCACCGTGGTTCATTGACGTATCGGCTCTGTTCGTTGTGGTGGTGCCGCTGCTGTTCATGTTGTTGCCACCGGTTGCACCGCTGTTGGTCATTGTTTGATTGTTCGGGGTTCCGTTAATTGTGCCCGTATCGCCGCCCATATTGCTGGCGCCGGTGCCGGTTGCGTTGTTCGGCGTTGAGTTGGTCACATTCACCGTCGTATCCGTAGCCGGGCTTTGTCCCGATCCGTTGTCTTTGCCGTTGCAACTAAAAATCCACAAAGCCAATCCGCTTAAGAAAAGAAGTTTTCGCATAGACTAAAATTTTTTTATTGAAGATTAAATTGCCACCGGTCATGCTTCAAGTTTGCAGCCAATCTTTCCTTCTTTGCCAAAGCCAACAAGACGCCGGCAATTGATACGTCTTTTCTACAAGCAAAGGTTCTTGCCTGGCATAATCAAACGGTCATAAAGCGTTGCGGTACTTATACACACCGTGCAAACCGCGGCAATAAAAGGCATCCATTTTTTTGTGTGAAGAATCAGGCAGGAAACGTACAAACAAAGGTTGCGCCTTTGCCTTTCTCGCTTTCGGCCGTGATGTTCCCGCCGTGCTTTTCCATAATTTTTTTGCAAATGGCAAGACCCATTCCCGTGCCATCGTATTCCTGCCGGCCGTGCAGGCGGCGAAACATTTGAAAGATTTTTTTATGTTGCTCCGGCGCAAAGCCGATGCCGTTGTCGGCAAACGAAATTCTGATGTGTTTATCATCCCGGCTTGCCTGTATGCGAACGACGGGCCTGTTGCCGGACGTCTGAAATTTGACGGCGTTGCCAAGAAGATTCTTAAACAGGTAGAGCAAATGATTTTTGGCGCCTTTTACAAAGGGCAAATCGTCCGCGGTAATTTCTGCATTCGTTGTTTCAATTTGATCTTGCATTTCGTAAAGCGTTGTCTTTAGCACGAGGTTCAAATCAACCGCCGCCAAATCTTCGTCCTGAACGTGCACTTTGGTTAAGGCCAGGATGTCGTCTACCAGCGTGTCCAACCGGTTTACCGAGTTGATGAGGCGTTGCAAATTTTGTTGGCCGTCTTCTGAAATGCCTTCCTCTTTTGTCAGCAGCCAATCGCTGAACGTATGAATCTTGCGCAGCGGCTCCTTCAAATCATGCGAAGCCACAAAAGCAAAGGACGTTATCTCTTCGTTCTTGCTTTCGAGGTCTTTGTTTTTTGCTTCCAGCGATTCGTTCAGTTCTTTTAACCTTGCTTCGGCTCTTTTTTCTTCGGTCACGTCTTGCAGGATGCTGAGGAGGTGCGTTGCCTCGCCTCTGCCATTGCGCATAAAAACCTTCGAGCGGTTCCGAACCCAAATCAGGCTGCCGTCCCTTGTTTGCGCCCGGTATTCGAGCATCATGATTTTTCCTTCGGGCGAAGCCTTTACTTTTTCAACCAGGTGCAGCAGGGGCAGGCGGTCATTGGGGTGAATGATTTCCAGCCTTCTGCCGGGGCCCATGCTCACCAGTTCTTCAGATGAAATTCCCAGCCACTCAGCCAGGCAGTTGTTCAGGTAAACAGGCTCTTTCTTTTGCAGGTTGTAAACCGTGATGGAATCCGGCGAGGCCTTGGCCGTTTGCTCTAACCAGTAACGGCTTTGCGCCAGTTCTTCTTCGGCCTTTTTAAGGTCGGTGATGTCTAAGTCAACGCCAATTACCTTTTGCTGATTTCCGTTTTCATCATTCACCACCATGCCTTTTACTTTCAACAGGCGTGTCTCGTTGCCGCGTTTAATGCGAAGTTCTTCTTCAAAAGAGCCGGTTGGCCTGCGCAAATGTTTGACAATGCGTTTGGCAGCGGCGCGATCTTCGTCCACGGCCCGGTCAAGGTATTCTTCGGGGCGCACCGGCGCACCGCGTGGGTAATCAAAAATGCGGTACATGCCGTCGCTCCAGCTAAAGCGGCCCGAGGGGATCTGGTATTCCCAACTGCCGATGGCGGCAATGTCTTCGGTTTGCTTCAAAACGCTGAAGTTCTTTTGCAGCTCTTCTGCTTTTTCTTTTACGTCGGCGGTTCGTTCTTCCACCTGTTGTTCCAATCGGGCGTTAAAGCGTTGAAGCTGCTCCTCTGACTGGCGCAGGGCATCTTCGGCTTTTTTGCGTTCAGTGATGTTGTTGTAAAAAATGGCTACCTGGTTGTCCCCCGAAGGGTAGGCGAACACTTCATACCAACGGCCGTTTTCACCCAGATAATGTTCGAACCGCTTTGATTCGTTCTTCTCTATTACCTCGCCAAACATCTGCGCCCACGATTCATCTAATGTTGGGAAAATATCCAAAACATTTTTGCCGATAACTTCTTCCGGCTTCACTCCCACTTGTTTTTCAAAAGCGGGATTCACTTCAAGGTATTTGTAATTCACACACCTGCCCTCTTCGTTTCGTATCAACTCTATCACAACAAAACCTTCTTCCATTGTGTTGAAGAGGGTCAGGTATTTATCGGTTGCTTTTTGTGCTACTTTGTCTTTTAAGCGAAGAATTTCCTGCTCTGCTCTTTTTCGTTCGGTAATGTCCTGCAACGTACCGTGCACCCGGTACACGGCCCCGCTTTCGCCGGCGAGGCTTTCAAAGCGGTGAAGCACATGCTTGATGATTCCGCCCCGAAGCAGGATGCGGTGCTCCAGTTCATAAAATCCCGCTGTGGCGAGAGACTGCTCTTTCAACTGCAATACCTTCTCCCGGTCCTCGGGATGAACAAGAATTTCCGTCAATTCCACCGTGACCGCTTCGCCCCGTTCCATCTCGTTTATGCGGTACATCTCTTCGCTCCAGGACACGCCTTCTTCGCCCCTGTTCCATTCAAACGAACCAATATGCCCAAGGGCTTGCGCCTCCTTCAGGCGGCGGTGTTCTTCGGCCAGCAGTTGCTGCGCCTTTCTCTGCTCCTGCTGCAATTGTAATTCTTTGCCCAGGTCATGCACCACCCACAACACGGACGTTATATCGCCGCTTTCGTCTTTGACAGGAATAAGATAGGTTTCAAAATATTCATCGCTGCCGTCCTGCAGTTGTGCGGGAATGTGAATGGTTTCGCCCCGCAGCACTTTGCGGAACTCGGCATAGCCCGGGTCGGCCCGAAGGCCCGGAAAAACTTCAAGAATGTTTCTTCCTATGACTCTTTGCTTGCTGATGGCGTAATAGTCCTCGGCTCTTTTGTTCCAGTACACGTAATTCATGTAGCGGTCAAGCACTACAATGCGGTCCACCGAAGCTTCCACCAGGCTTTCAATAAAATTCAGGCGTTCGCTTAATTGCTGCTGCAAGTCCAGTTCGCGGGAAACGTCCTGCACCACGTGCAATACTCTTGTGGTTTCGCCGCTTTCGTTTTGCAAGGGCACCAAATAATAATGATGCGGCTTTTTGAGGTAACGGTTGCGGGCTTTTAGCTCCCGCACTTCTATGCCCTGCGTTACGGCCTGCAATTGTTTGAGGTAAGTCTCATCATTCAGTGTTGGAAACAAATCAAAAAGATTTGCGTACAGCGCTTCTTCGGGCTTAATGCCGGTTTTTTCCCCGGCCGCAGGGTTCCAGGTCAGCACTGTGTTGTCCCGGTCTGTAAGAAGAACAACGTCGCTGATGGCCGCACCCAGGGTTTCTGCATAGCCGTAGGTTTCGGATAGCTTTTGATGCAGGGCCAGCTCTTTGGTGATGTTTTGTACCACACCCACGATGAGTTCACGGTTGCCGGCCGGCAGGCGGTGAAAGGAAAGGGACAAGTGCAACAAACCGGTCCGCTTGATAATGCGAAATCGAAGACCGTCGTGCATCTGTCCGTTGGTCACCAGCGTTTCTGCGTCCCTGAAGGCTTTTACATCATCGGGGTGAATCTGCCGGTGCAGCAGCTGCGGCGAAGGCTCCAGGGAAGAGGATTTATAACCGAGTAATTTATAAAAGCCGCCGCTCCAGCGAACGTGGCCTTCGGGATACCAGGTAATGAAGCTTGTTTCGGTCAGAACCTCGGTTATACCTTGAACAAGGTCTTGCAAAACGGCTTTCTCGTTCAGCTCCGCAATCTTTTTTTCCAGGCCCCTTTGCACGGTTATGTCCTGCACGGCAACAACCATCATCAGGTCAGCCCCGTTAATCAACACCTTGCCGCTTTGCTTTAGCTGGCGTTGCCGGCCGTCAGGCCGGATGATGCGGAACTCGGTTTCGGGGGCCTGGTGCTCGGTGTAGATGCGTTCAATATAGTCGCTTACGCGGTCGCGGTCACCGGGGTGCACCAGGTTTAAAAACGCATTGTAGCCGGGCAACTGTTGATGCTTCAATCCATAGATGCGGTAATGGTTATCGGAGTAAATGATCTTGCGGGTAATGAGGTTGACAAACCAGTAACCGGTGTTCGAGTAATGTTCCGAAAACTTCAGTACCTGCTGATGAAGTTTTGCGTTTTGGTTTGCCATTTCGGCCTGGTTGGAAAGTTCACGTTCCTCGCTCAGGTCGCGAAGCACGCCGCTGAAAAGCGGTTGGCCTTTTTGGTTGTACGACCAATGCGTGACCAATCTTACCGTGCGTTCTTCCTTACCGGCGGTCACAATGCGGTACTCTATGTGAACCGGCAGTTCACCGGCATAAGCCGTTTCCAGCGTGTCCATCACTGTCGCCCGGTCGTCGGGATGCAGAAAGAGATGAAAGGTATTGGGGTGGGCATTGAAGCTTTGCGGCGGCAGGTTGTGAATGCGGTACATGCCGTCGGAATACCAGGCTTCGCCGGTGCTTTTGTTCACGACCCAGGAACCAATGCGGTGAAGCTTTTCAGCGATATCGCCCAGTTCGATACGCTGCTTCAGGAACCCGGCTTCTTTGCGAAAAACGAACTGTTGCAGGCTTCCTTCCCGCATCTCTTCCGGCCCGGTATTCACTGCCGGTCTTTCCAGGGCAACGCCTTTTCCGCTCAACGTTTTTACCTCTCCGTAAGTGGTGATGAGGCGGAAATGAAGAGCGGCTATTTCGCCGCCGGCCAAAATCTGCAGGGCACTGATGACGTTGGGCAAGTCGTTGGGATGAATGAGACCTTTGGTGCCTTCAAAGTTTGGGGGAAAGTCCATCACGTCGCTGCCGTACACAGCCGTGCTTTCCATTTCCCAGGTCCAGTTACCGTTGAGCAGGATAAGGCTTGAGCGGACGCAGAGGCTCACGCTTCTCTCTGCGGGTTCGGTTTCGCCGCTTCTTTTCTTTTTGAGCGTTTCTTCCAAAATAATCCTCCGTGGTTGGTTAGCACAAATCGCTATGCATCAAAAAAGTTCGTGGCTTTTACAAAGGGCGGATAGACCGGAAAAATTGGACGATCAAAGAAAACAAATGGATGTGTTCAAAATAAAATCTTTCGACATCTGTAAGGTAGATAATTTATACACACAGCCGTTTGCATTTGTTGAAGCCGGGCATGAAATTGATTGTGGATAATTGAAACAAATTTAAATCCCTGCGAAGCGCTTTATGCTTTGGCCAGCCGAAAGGATTTTGTTCGTTGGAAAGAACATTTGCCTTCTGTTATTGCTTACCATTTGTAAAATTGCAGGCTCGTTTGTGCGTTCCGGATTAGGGCTCATTATCCCACCAAATTTTCCTTCGTATTGTCCTACTTTTGAAACAGCAATCTTGTTGTAACACCCACACCAAAAAATGGCAAAGAAATCCTCCCCAACCCACGACAAAAAATTTCCCGTTGTCGGCATTGGCGGTTCGGCCGGTGCGCTGGAAGCGGTGCTGGAATTGATAGGGCGACTGAACTCGCAAACGGGCATGGCCTTTATTTACCTGCAACACCAAAGCCCCGATTTTGAAAGCAAGATGACCGAGATGCTGGCCAAAAAAAGCAAGCTGCCCGTGCTTACGGCCGAAGACAGGATGGCCATCGAGCCGGACTTTTTTTACGTGTTGCCGCCGGGAAAAGAAATGATTCTGGCGGACGGTGAATTCAGGATAAACAAACGCCCCGATACCGGTTACGATTACATGCCCATCAACCGCTTTTTCAATTCGCTTTCCGAAACGCTCAAGGAATACGCAATCGGTGTGGTGCTCTCGGGTGCTGATGGCGACGGCGCCCTGGGGATGAAAGCCATAAAGATGTGCGGCGGACTGACCTTTGCGCAAAACGAATCGGCCCGCTTTCAAAGCATGCCCAAATCGGCCGTGGCCGAAGGCGCGGTGGACCTGGTGCTTTCACCCAAAGAGATTGCCGAAGAACTCATCACGCTGTCCAAACAAAAAGTAACCTATTACCAGGCGCTGGATGATTTGGCCGGTGAGAATATTTCAAGCAAGGACAAAGATTTACTGGCCATACTCAGCCTCGTGCAAAAAGCATCCGGTGTTGATTTCAACCAATACAAGGCGAGCACCGTCAAACGGCGCATCATCCGCCGCATGGTGCTGCACAAACTGAACACGCTGAACGAATACCTGCAGTTCATCAAAGCGAACAACCCTGAAGCGCACCATCTTTTTAATGACCTGTTGATTAACGTAACGACTTTTTTCCGTGACCCCGATCTTTCCGATTATTTAAAAAACAATTTACTGCCCGACATCATTCGCAGCAAAAAGCACAACGAGCCCGTTCGCATTTGGGTGCCTGCCTGTTCTACCGGGCAGGAGGTTTATTCGATAGCGATTTTGCTGATTGAAGTGCTGGGCGAACAATTCACGCATTTGCCCATCCAGATCTTTGCCACCGATTTAAGCGAAAGCGCCATCAACAAAGCCCGCCTGGGCGTGTACAACAAAGGCGAGGTGGAAACGGTAAGCCCCAAAAGGCTGCAACGCTTTTTTACCAAGATGGACGGCAGCTACCGCATCATCAAAAGCATTCGCGACCTCTGCGTGTTTGCCACGCACAACATTGCCAAAGACCCGCCCTTTTCCCGCCTGGATATTGTAAGCTGCTGCAACCTGCTCATCTACATAGACAATCCTTTGCAGAAGAAAATTATTTCCACTTTTCATTATGCGCTTAACAACAACGGCTATTTGATTTTGGGGAAATCCGAAACAGTCGGCTCTTCGGTTCATTTGTTTACACAGGTTGACAAGAAAGTAAAAATCTACACCAAGAAAAAAGAGAGCACGAGCAAGGCCTTGTTCGACATGAGCTATCACTTGCCCGACGGAGCCAAAGCCGCCGCGGGCAAAGAATTACCGACGGCAAAAACAAGAACCGACGAAAGTGATTTAGAGAAAGCCGTGGACGGCCTCTTGCTCAAACGCTTTACGCCGGCATCGGTGGTCATAGACCGCGACATGGACATTGTACAGTTCCGCGGCTCCACGGGATTTTTTTTAGAACCTACGCCGGGCAAAGCCAGTTTAAACTTGCTGAAGATGGCAAGGCCGGGTTTGGGCTTTGAATTGCGCAACGCCGTGCACAAGGCCATGAAGAGCGGCGAGGCGGTAAAGAAAGGCGGACTGGAGATTTCGCAGAACGGCAAAACCCTGCACATCAATATTGAAATCATCCCGGTAAAAAGCGAACTGGACGAACCGCATTACCTCGTAACCTTTGAAGAAGTGCCGTCACCCCCGGAGGCGCAGCTTTCAAACATCAAAGACAAACGGGTAAAAGGGCTGGAAGAAGAACTGGCGGCCTTGCGCGAAGACATGCGTTCGATTGTGGAGTCGCAGGAAGCGGCGGTGGAAGAATTGCAATCGGCCAACGAAGAAATTGTGTCGAGCAACGAAGAGCTCCAAAGCATTAACGAAGAACTGGAAACATCGAAGGAAGAAGTTGAATCGAGCAACGAAGAACTCATTACCATCAACCAGGAACTGCAGTTGCGCAACGAGCAGTTGACGGAAACACAGGATTATGCCGAAGCCGTGTTCTCCACCATCCGCGAAGCCCTGGTGATACTTGATAAAAGCCTGCGGGTTAAAACGGCCAATTTTATTTTTTACAAAACCTTCAACCTGCGGGAAGAGCATGTGGAAGGACGCCTCATTTACGACGTTGGGCAGAAGCAGTGGGACATTCCCAAACTGCGGCAACTGCTGGAAGACATGCTGCCCGACACCACGTACAATCACGGTTTCGAGATCGTGCACAACTTTCCCGGCGTGGGTGAAAAAAGCCTCGTGCTGAATGCCCGCCGCATTACGCAAAAGATTCACGGCGACCAACTCATCTTACTTGCCATTGAAGACATTACAGAGCACCGCCGCGCCCAACAAATCATTACGGAAAGAGAAGCCTGGTTTCACAACCTTGCCGATAATGCCCCGGTGATGATTTGGGTAACGGACAAAGAGAAGAAGGCTAATTTTTTTAACAAGGCCTGGCTGGAATTTCGCGGCGATACACTGGAAGAAGGCTTGCGCAAAGGCTGGACCGACGGCGTGCATCCCGATGATTTGGGCCGGACCGTCAAAATATTTGATGAGTCCTTTGCGGAGAAACTTCCGTTTGAATTAAAGTATCGTGTACTGCACCAAAACAAAGAATACGTGTGGCTGCACAACAAGGCAAAACCCAACTTCACACCCGAAGGACAATTCGTTGGCTACGTAGGCTCCTGCGTTGTCACCCGCAACATTGACCCCGTTTCTCTTTAAAAGGCGCCTAACTACCGTTCAGTTGCAGCAGGGTCGGCTCAGGGTCATCGGTGGCATGAAACAAAATTTCCTTTATGCGCTCAATGTGCACTTCCAACTCATCGGCCCGCTCGGCCTTGTGCCGGGCACTGTGCTCCCATCCTTTGCTTTTTTCTTCTTCCGCCATTTTGCTTAAGAGATTGCGGCGTTCTTCCAAAATGCGCAAGGCCACCCAAAAGGTATTTTCCAATTCGCGCCGCTTGCTTTCCTGCAGTTCATCGGCCGTGTACATGTGACCGGTATAGCAACGGAACCGCGTAAGGCCGCCTTCTTTTATTTCCCACAAACCGCCCCCACAATCGGGACAGGAATAAGCGCTTCTCTCACCAAGCGCCTCCATGTTTTCAATACCGATGACAACCCTTTCCGCTATCTCCGCTTCCTTGGCAATGTGTGCGGGAACCGGCGCAGGCCCGGGCACGCCGTTTCTCACTTTCTCTTGCAGAATGATGCCGATGCGCTGCAAGGTTGTGCAATAATCAACGTTTACAAAACGCAAAACCGATTTCGGCATGTCGGGATATTCGGCTTCATCCGGGTCCTGCACAATGCAAGTGCCGCCGCATTCTTTGATGATTTGCATGCCGGTGGTGCCGTCTTCCAACAGGCCCGTTAGAATGATGCCAATCACGCGGCTGGTGTACGCAACGGCCGCGGAACGAAACAGCACGTCAATGGAAGGCCGGTACCGGTTTTCCACAGGGCCGCGGCCAAGCAAAACTTTTCCCCGTTTGATGAGCAGGTGTTGATCGGGCACAGCGAGATAAAGGTGTTTTGATTGGATGTTTTCATTGTGTTCGGCAAGTTTGCAGGTAAACACCGAATTCTTTTGCAGCCTTTGCACCACGGCGCCGGTATAAGCAAAATTAGAAGCGTGCAACACCACAAACACCGCTGCGTCCATCTCCTCGGTAACGCCGGCCATTAATTCAATCACCGAGTTTAATCCACCCGCCGAGGCGCCGATGGTGATGATGTACCTGGGCTCTCCGGTTCTTGTGCCGTCCATTTTGTTCTTTTAACAGGTGCAGCAATAACCAAGCCCCTAAAAAAAGCTTGGCAACTGTAAAATGAGCAGCAAGACACTGCACAACAAAAACAGCCGGACTATTGATTTTGTTTTGCGTAAACGATAACAGCGTCTCCGTTCCCGTTAAATTTACCCAAATAAAAACCGTTGAACAATTCCCTTGCCGCCACTCTTCTCTTGCTGGCCTGCACAATCTCCAGCTTTTCCGGTTCGCCAAAAGCGCAGGCACACAACATCAAAAACGATGTGTTCTGGAACACCAAAGACGGACAGCCTGTTTACAGCCAGGGCGGCGGCGTCTTCCGGTTTAAAGATCCCCGGTCGGGAGTAGAGAAATATTATTGGTACGGCGTACGGTACGAAGAAGCCGAAAGCTACCGCAAGAACCCCGCTTTTACACAGCCCAGGGCAAGCTTCAAATCCGTAACCTGCTACAGTTCTACCGACCTTGTAAACTGGGTGTTTGAAAACGACGTGTTAACCAACGAAGAACTTCTTAAACACGGCGGAAAAACATGGGTGGGACGCTTGGGCGTAGCCTACGTAAAAGAACTGAATAAATACGCCATGCTTGTGCAACACGGCAATCAAGTTTTGATTGCCGTTTCGGACAGTCCAACGGGGCCGTTTACCTGGCACCAGCAGATCAGCATGAAAGACCTGATTGGCACCCCCAATACCGGCGACCAAACGGTGTTTACCGATGAAGACAACGGCAAATCATACCTCGTTTATTCTTACGGCAGCGGACGAAACAAAATCTATGTTTCGGAGATTGGCGTGAAAGACGGAATGATAAACTTGTTGGATTGCACAAAGGTTTTCCAGGGCGAAAGCCGCGAAGGAAACTGCCTGTTCAAATACAAGGGCCGCTACTACATGTGCGCCTCAAACATCTACGGCTGGGACGCTTCTTTTGCTTACTACCTGGTGGCCGATAACGTTCGCGGGCCTTATACACCCGCAAACGACATGCAGGTAATAACTGGCTGCGCCGATGATTATGCACACGTTTCGCAAACAGGGTTCTTTATCAACGTAAAAGGCACAAAACAGGAAACGGTAATTTATTGCGGCGACCGTTGGGCCGACTTTGCCGGCAACGGCCTCGGTTACAACCAATGGTGCCCGCTTTCCTTCAACGGCGCTACGCCTTATTTCAATTCGCTCGGCTCCTGGAACCTGAACGCCGCAACGGGTGAATGGACCGTAGCGGCGGACAACAACAACGTAAAGAACGGCAGCTTTGAAGCCGACCGCAAAGCGATTCCAAGTCACGTAAAGCCGGTGCAAACAGAATTGCTGGGTTGGACGACCACTGTTATCGAAGGCAACAAGATTAGCCTCGACAGCCTGACTTCGCCGGTACTGAATCACATGAACAGCGACAGCGAAAGAAAATTTGTAACCGGCGAGAAAAGCTTGAACATTGGCGACAAAATTTCTTTCAGGCGAAAGGTTTCGCAAGTCATCGCATCATCGCCTTTTGTTCCGTTAGAAGATGGTTTTTACACATTGACCGCAAGGATCAGAAACGGCAGCGGTTTTGCCCAACTTGAAATGTATGCGGAGAGCAAAGGAAAGACGTACAAGCTTGCGATAAAAGAAGAAAACACCGGGTGGAAAACAATCGAATTAAAACGCATACCCGTGAAAGGCGGCAAGGTAGAAATTGGCTTTACGGCGGAAGGTGCGGCCAATGCTTTTTGTTACGTTGATGACGTATCGCTGCAAAAGGTGCAGGAGCGTTGATGCGCCTGTTACACGGCCAACACCATTGTTTGGCGCCTTCCCATAAAGCAGGCAAGATAGAAAGGGATACAGCGACGGAAATGTAATGGCGCAATACAGTTTGCAAACAGCCGGCAAGCCCGTGAAAACTTATTTTGGTAAAGCGCTGGCCGTTGTTTAAGCCGGCCGCGCAAAAGGTTATGTTCAACTAAAACTTAGAATTGAACAAATGCCGCCAACGCTCTTCGCGATACAAACAAAATAATCAATGACCGTGAAAGTAAAATTGAAAATTATTCTTCTCTCCTGCCTGCTTCTTCCCCTTGTGCTCATCGCACAAGACGAAACTTCAAAGAAAAAAGCATTGAACATTTTTACGCTTGGCGACAGCAACGGAACCTTTCCGCAAAGCTGGCCAAAGCAGTTGCAAACCGCCCTGCCTAATGCAACGGTGTTCAACATCAGCAAATCGGGAAGAACGATTGGCTTTTTAAACCTTGGCGACAGCAGCCTCAATTCTTTATTCGTTATTGACGAGAACCTGAAGAAGGCGGCGGAGGCTACCAAAGACCGTCCCTTTGATTACATCGTTATAGACCTTGGAACGAATGACGGCAAAGCCGTTTTTGCCAACCGGCAGGGCGAAGTGCCGCAAAACTTAGAGAGGCTTATTCAAAAAATAAAATCCAGTCCTTATCCTGCCGTTAACAACGCGAAGATCATCGTCATTTCGCCCACGCCTTACGGCACAAAGGCCGAAGCAACCGAAAAATACAAAGGGGGCAACAAGCGGGTAAAGAAGATGAGCAAAGCCTTTAAAAAAGTGGCGAAGCGGACGGGTTGTCTTTTTGTGAACGGCTACAAAACGCCGGGCCTGAACATTGAAACCATGACGGCGGATGGCTTGCATTTAGACGCCGAAGGTTCAAGGCTCCTGATAGAGCCGGTGTTGTCCTTGATGGTGAAATAGGTTGGCTTCGGGGTTGACTGATGGCCGCAGCGTTGTCACTCTGACCCTTCGGCAGGCTCAGGGTGACAACGTCGAAGGGATTGAGGGACAAACACCCACTGAAAACAAAAACCTCCCGCAGCCTGCCGGAGGTTTTTGTTTTCTTCGCCCTTTTGCTTACAGCGCAATGCGGCTCACCACGCTGCTGTACACCAGTTGCTCCTTGTTGCCAATGGCGGCCACGCGGCAGTTGTACTCCTTGCCGCTTTCCAGCCCGCCAAAGGTTTTTTTGCTGACGGTGTTCGTGGAACTTTCCCATTTGCTGTCGGCGGTAACAGGGCTGGGCGTAATCTCGTACATGTAAGCCTTGGCGCCCCTTACCCGTTTAAACTTCAGTTGCAGTTCGCCTTTGTTCACGCCGTTTTGCAGCTCCACGGCCTGCGGAACCGTAAGGGCCGGCAGGGGTTGTGGCAGCTTGCTGATGTTGAAGCCCGAGGAGGTGGCAATCAGCTCGTCGCCGCTGGCTATGTACAGCACGTAATTGCCCAGCAGGTGCAACTGGTCAATGAGGGTTTGGCGGATGGCGTTCTTCTCCGCAATGTCCTGTTTGTTGCCGCCTTCCGCTTTCTGCACCGCGCCGGTAAACGAAAGGATGGTGGCGTGCAGGTCGTTCAGCGAAGGCGAGGGGTTGGGAAAGTTGCCGCTGGCCCCGATAGAGGTGTAAATAAAATTGGCCCGCACCAGGAGGTAAGCGTCCGTCATCTGGTCGAAGCCGTTTGTAATCTTAAACAGTCTCATAGTTTTGGATTGTTTAAAGGGTTTGGAAAAATTGTTGACGGATTAAAGGTGGCACATTGTCCCGCCGCCGTCAAGGCGCGGCACAGCAGGCAAAAACAGGTAAACAAATCTAATTATATGATTGCGAAGTCCTTGGCGCGGCAGTGCCTTTAAAAAATAGCGTATAAGTACAATATAAATTCTAATGAATATGTAAATTTTACGATGTCTTTCCGCTGCTTTCTTTCTTTCAAAAAGGCAAAACCTTGTTCCATTCCAGCAAAACCTTCTTCCTTTTTCTCAAAACTGTGTTTCTTTTTGGCGAAACCTTGTCTCAGTTCCGGCAATCTTTGTTCTTTCCCGATAAACCCTTGTTCTTTCTTGCCGGGACTGTGTTCCTTTTTGGTAAAACCTTCTTTCTTTTTCGTAAACCTTTGTTCTTTTCCGGCGAAACCTTGTTCCTTTCTGCCAAAACTGTAACAAGGTTTGGGCAATCTTTCTCCAGGTTTGGGTAGAGTGCAACGCGGCAACCAGTCGTTAGCGTTTAATCAATCTTAGTTCTTTTGCAACAGAAGGTGGTAGCGTTCCTCAAAGGTGCTGGTTGTGATTTGCTTTCAATCTTAGTTCTTTTGCAACACGTTTTTTTTAAACCCGCATTGGAACTGCATTAGAACTGATTTTCGAATGAAAAAAGTGAGGCGAAGACCTCACTTTTTCTTTTTCATTGCCCAAATTTTTTAAAACATTTCCAATTGCTGCACCGTATCGGGCGACTTTACAACTTCTCTTCCCCTGAAAATTTCCATCATTCCAAACTGCTTATCCGTGATACACAGAATGCCCACGTGGCCTTTTGGCGGCAGCATGGCTTTTACCCGCTTGATGTGCACTTCCGCGTTTTCCTTGCTGCTGCAATGGCGGATGTACATGCTGAACTGAAACATCTGAAAGCCGTCTTTCAAAATTTTCTTGCGAAACTCGGCGTAAGCCTTGCGGTCTTTTTTTGTTTCGGTTGGCAAATCAAAATGTACAAGCACCCACATAATGCCGTAAGCGTTTCTAAAACGAAAAAATTTTTCTGCACTTAAAAAGCTGTTGATTGTACAAAACACGCTGGCACTTCTCAACTTTCCTGGTCCGCAATCGGTCAACAGGCGGAACAAGGACTGCCTTTATATCCCCGCCGCTGTTGGCGCCGGGGCGTTTGCCTTGCGCTTTGGCCCACCAGCGGCACGAAGCAAGAACCACCCGTTTTCACACCACTTCTCCTGCATTCGGCCGTTGGTGAAGCCTTCGCACATAGTCCGCGTGCAACACCAACGGCGGCGTAAAACCAACGACTTCAAAGTATTGGCAAGTCATTTGTTTTACACAACTGCAAATTGTGTGTATGAAATTCGTGACCCTGATTGTGGCAATGATTGTTTCATTAAGTGCGGCAGCACAAACTACGCGTCGTGCAACTGAAAAAAGCACGGCGCATGGCCAACAAAAGACAAGTGGCCGGAAAGCAAAATTGTCCCGCGCAAAAGCCTCTGCCGCCGCAACTGATGAAGTCATTACCCTGACGGATGAAAAGGCCCATAAAGCCAAGTGGACGTTTGAAGAAATGCTCAAAAGGCGGCTCCAGATTGATGCGGAAGAGGGTGCGGCGCTGCAACAAAAAGAGTAATCATTCCAACCCTGCTGATGCTTTCCTTAGCGTCCGCGCCAACAATTACACGTGGAGCGTTACACAAAACCAAAAGCGGTTGGCGCGGAGGCCAACCGCAGCAAGGGTGTTGTAAGCTCACCCGCTGTTCACAGTGTTCCTTCATCTGTAAGCTTGCTGGCCCTGCCTCCGGGCCGGACTTTAGCAGGCCTTTCTCCACTCACAATCTCGCTACCTTTGCTCCACCCGAAATCTTTTACATGAACGAAGCCCACGAAAAGCTGCAAGACCTGTTCAACCGCATTCCGCGGCGGCACACGGCCGACAACGTCAAAGAAATCTACGCCATCCTCGATGCCTACGAAGACGTGCTGAAAGACATGGAAGGCGATGAGCGGTACGGCGCCAGGGTAGCACCGCTTTTTGAATCCCTTGATACCATCCGGGCTACGGTGAAGGCCTCCAACAGTCCCAAAGCCTCCAAGAAAGCAAAAGACGACCTGTTTGATGAAGCCTCCGGTGCGCTGAAAGATGCCGTGGAAGAAGCCCTGAAATTGTAAACGGCAACCGCTTTGCCTGCTGCCTGCTACTTTCGTTTACGCCGTTGGCGTTGCGCATTGGTTACAGGATGGCCTGACCAACGGCTGAAGTGGGGAGATATGTTTTAGTAATAACGGCGTCTCTCCGTCGGTTGTGGGCAAAGCGCATTGTCCGTGCATCAACAGCGGCAGCGGCAAAAAGAGAGAATTTGCTAACCGTTTAATCAAGCCTGAAAGAAATTTTGCAAATGCACCCATAGGTTGTAATCTTCCCGTCTTGCACGTGTGCTTTTATGTCTTTTACGTAAACCGAATCAATGTTTCTTATCGTTTTTGAAGCTTCTGTAACGGCTTGTTGAATCGCGTCGTCAATTCCTTTGGTGGAAGAAGCGATAAGCTCGATGATTTTTATAACCGGCATACCCAATGATTTTGGTTGATGAATAATTTACGTATAGAAAGTTAGTGAACAATGCGGTAACGGCAAGGGATTCATTTGCGGCGGCGTTGGTTCTGTTTTTGTGCTGGGGCTGGCCCTGCTGTCCGTAGTCTTTATCTAAAAATCATTGAACGGCTGGCCTGCGTTTACAACGCAGGCCTTTTTATTTTGCTTGCCCGTTTTCTTCTTTTCACCGTTGCCATTCCCGCAACGATTAAAATGAAACAACCTTGTTTCCTACGGCAATTCCTTTCCTCAACCGTTCCGTGTACTTGTGATTTTTACGGCGTAAAGGGCAATAAAAAAGCCCCGGATGAACCGGGGCTTTGAAGGCTATAAAGCAAAAAACTTAATACCTGTTTTTGTTGTAGCTGTTGCCGTTGTTGTAACCGCCGCCGTTGTTGCTGCGGGCCGGACGATCTTCTTTCGGCTTGGCTTCCATAACCTTAATGGTTCTGCCTTCAACCGTTGCATCGTTCAGTTCCTGGATTGCTTTTTTAGAAGCGGTATCATCACTCATCTCCACAAAACCAAAGCCTCTTGAGCGGCCTGATTCGCGGTCGGTAATGATCTTGGCTAACGTAACCTCACCGTACGGTGTAAAAAATTCTCTTAAGTCTTCATCCTGTACGTTGAAGCTTAAATTGGAAACATAAATGTTCATGTTCGTTTGTAATTAAAAATTTGATTAAAGCTTGAGAAAGGCAAGAAGTAAGAGAGTAACTACGATGCAGGTAAAGCAGAATAATTAACGATACTGATGCAAGGCTCAAAATAACAACACGAAGATAGGCTTTTCGCGTACATCCATTGCCAAACCTTTCACAAAGAATGGTTCCACTTTCCTCTTTCAGGGGGATAAAGATTACCTTTGAGCTTCTTCCAACGAGTTTTAGCAAAGAGTTTAATCATTTCCCGCATTTTACTTCTGCTGCTCCTTAATGACAACAAAAAATCAGTATGAATACAGAAGACATTCAAAAATTTCTTGACAATAAAATGTCCGCCGGCAACGAATACGTTAAGATCACCTTCAAAAAAAGGGACGCTGTTTACGGCTTGTTTGTAAAGGACCACAGAGATTACAGCGATTTAAAGGCAAAGAATTTCTGGCGCATTGTGCCGCAAAGCCAGTTTGAAGCTTATGAAAAATCAAAGAACGTTGGCCTTGCCAAAATTTTCAGCGGTTCGGATTTTACAAGGCTGACCATTACAAAGACCCTGGTTGGCTAAAAGCGCTTCCGAAGAAAAAACATTCTATTTCATCATTTGCCTAATCTATTACATGTACACACAAACCTGGAATAAATACTTACCTGTCATCAGGATACTGTTAAAAAGAGCAATCACTGAAGATCAAACCTTACAACTGAATGCCTCAGACTTTCAAAAAGCAGCCATTGTTCGGAAAACAGGCCATAAGTTCAGCATCGGGTTTAGCGATGGCAAATCGGACATTATCACTGGTTTGCCCGACATTGCAAAAGATCTTTCTTCCGTTCTTTTGTTCGATCCTGCCGCCAGTGAAATACTCCGGCACAACGGGTACAAAATCAGCTTTGACGCCAAATGCCAACTCACCCTCAAAAAGGTTGCGGCACATTCTCACACAGCAGCAATACCCGTCGCTGAACTTCTTGCCGAATAACAACACTTTAAAGCCACTTTAAAGCCTGGTGCAAACGAATGCTTTTCCTTTTAAAGGCATCGTCTCCCTGCTATTCAACGTAAAATAAAAAGCATGAACATTTATATTTCAAATTTGAACAGTGATGTTCAAAGTAAAAATTTGGTGGACCTTTTTTCTGCTTACGGAAACGTCAGTTCCGCAGAAATTGCAAAGGATGTATTCACCGGTGAGTCGAGAGGTTTTGGTTATGTAGAGATGGCGGATGACACGGCTGCGCAAACTGCAATCGACGCATTGAACAATTCGGAGTGGGAAACCCTGGTCATTGCCGTACAGCAGGCGGAACCGAAAGTGGTACACAAAGGTTCCTACAAGGTAGGGAATGGCGCCAAAACCGGCTACAGCTTTAAAAGAAGCTAAGCGCCTCTCCCCTTTGTTCAGCCCGACAACTTTCTAAATCCTCTATCCGGACGAAGAGGCTGAATAAAGCAATTTTATATGGGATATTGATTGGGGGAGAAACACCGTGTCCAGTATTCAACAATTGTACGAATGGTTTGTTCCAATTCTTTGTGCGAGGTTTCTTTTATAAAGAACCCTTGCGCAGACATGCTGTAGGCATCGATAACAGCCTGTTTGCTTGCCGATGTGGTAAAAAAAAGGTAGGGAATACATTTTATCTGCAACTGCACATCCGTATGGATTTTCTTCTTTAGCTCCATCCCGTTCAGCCTCGGCATGTTGATGTCGGAAAGGATCAGAAACGGGAATACATCTTTCTGGCTGATGTAAGCAAGCGCTTTTTCTCCGTCAGCAAAAAACTTCACTTCGTTACTGTAACCTAACTGGCCAAAAATATCTTCCAGTTGCTCCTGGTCGTCTTCATCATCTTCGATGATGATAATGGGTCCGCTTTTATTCATGGTAAACGTTTAACCGGTTTCTTAAAAAAACCAATAATTCAAAACATAAAAGAAGGCCGGTTTTTAGGCCGGCCCCGCAAGCGTTAAATCTAAAAATCGAAATAACAAATAGACTTAAATGAATAAAAATTAAAACTAATAAAAGTGAAAATCTAAATTAAAATAAATGAACTAACTATTACGAGGCAAAGAATTAACTGCTTGCCCGGCAAACTTACAATTCTTAAGCGGGCTCCAACAAATTTATTTTTCAATTCTTCATTCGGACGCACGATTGTTTTTGGTGCGGTAATCTGTACCGGCGACTCGCATCCTCTGCTTTGAAAGTTTCTGAAGGCAACCTGTGCATTTGCAGCTTCAACTGAGTTAAGATACAAGTACGGAAACCATCATCGCACGGCCGCCTGATGCATGCAAAGGGCTATTTCTTACTCTTATTGACGATCTTGAAAATATCCGTTCGCCTGTCTTTCAGGTTCCTGACGGCACCAAAACTGTGGAGTTCTTTTAACAGATCTACATCCACATCGGCAATCAATGTCGTTTCGGTGTTGGGTGTAGCCTCCGCCTTAATCCCGTTGGTTGGAAAAGAAAAATCGGAAGGGGTAAACACCGCCGATTGTGCGTATTGAATATCCATGTTGTGTACCTTGGGCAGATTACCTACACTGCCTGCGATGGCTACATAACATTCATTTTCGATGGCTCTTGCCTGGGCACAACTGCGCACCCGTGTGTACCCGTTTTGCGTGTCGGTCATAAAGGGAACAAAAAGAATTTGCATTCCTTGTTCTGCCAACAGCCGCGGCAATTCCGGAAACTCCACATCGTAACAGATTAAAATCCCAATCTTGCCGCAGTCGGTATCATAGGTAGCAATCGAATCGCCGCCTATCATTCCCCAAGCACTCTTCTCCGCAGGCGTTAAGTGAATTTTCTCGTACATCTCGTAAGAGCCGTCCCTGCGGCACAAGTAACCGACGTTGTGCAGCGTGCCGTTGTTCAGGTAGGGCATGCTTCCGGTGATAATATTTATGTTGTAGCTAATGGCAAATTCGATAAACTTATCCCGCAGCGGGATGGTAGATTTCGCTATTTCCCGCATGGCTTCCGCACCGCTTAAATGATTGTAGGCCGTCATTAAAGGCGCATTGAATAACTCGGGAAAGAGGATGAAATCACTCTGGTAGTCGCTCACCACATCCACAAAAAATTCAATCTGCTCGCACAGGGACTCTAAGTCGGGGAAAGGCCGCATTTGCCATTGCACCAAACCCAGCCGGATAATTGATTTTTTAGAGTTGATGTGCGCCGCCTCCTCGTTGTAATAGATATTGTTCCATTCCAGCAAGGATGCATATTCAAGAGACTCCGTATCGCCTGGCAGGTATCCTTTTAAAATTTTCCGTACGTGAAAATCATTGGCAAGTTGAAAGGATAAGGTGGGGTCATGTATCTCTTTTCCTTTCACTTTCTCCAGGTATTCTTTTGGCGATAGCTTGTCTGCGTAATTCTTATACTGCGGAATGCGCCCCCCGGCGATGATGGCTCTCAGGTTCAGCCGTTCACAGATTTCTTTCCGGGCATCGTACAATCTTCTGCCAATGCGCATGCCGCGGTATTCGGGAGAGACAAAAAAGTCGATACCGTACAGCACATCGCCTTTGGGGTTGTGCGTAGAAAACGTATAGTTGCCGGTGATTTGATCATACGTATGGTTATCGCCAAACTTGTCATAATCTACTATCAGCGACAGTGCGCATCCTGCTATGGAACCATTTACCAAGAGGCATATTTGTCCTTCAGGAAATATTTCAACCAATTGACTAATATGCCTTTCACCCCAAACAGAAGCTCCTTCCCAATCGGAGTAAGCCTCTACCATAGAAGCCCTTAAGCCGATATAATCATCTTTGGTAAGGGTTCGTAATTCAATTTTAAGTTCTTCGTTCTTTGTTTCCATTTGATTGCAATTTACCCACGCTTTTCTACAATGCTCCAAAGTCGTTTGCCTGGAGAAGCCGCTTTCGCTTTTCATGTTTCAAATAAAGAAATTGTTGTAAACGCTTTAGTTGTGGCAAGGGCAATGCTACGCCGGTTGATTGGATGGAAGACCACTTGTAGAACATACGGCGGCATCTGATCATGTTGGTTTCAATAAACCAATCTGGTTAATATTGACTAAGTCTTCTATTATCCGGTTCGACAACCTGTTGGTTAAGTCCACTAAAACGTGGAAGCGTAAATTTGGTTTGCCTTTCCCGCTTTTCTTTTTCCGGAGAGCCTTGCCAGGCCTGCAAAGCAGAGGAAGACAGCGTTACTTACCCGCAGACTGGTTTGGATTATCATTGTTGTTATAGTTCTTATTGCTTCTTCGGCGAAAAGTCTTCTGCCGTTCATTTAAAACTTTAGCAGGGACAAGTTGTTTTGATCCTCTTGCTGGTGCAGGTAATCTACTTGTTGCTGCTTTCAGGTTAATGCCCTTGCTGATGTTCTAAAAAAGCTTTGATAACTAAACAAGCAATCGTTGGGCAACCCTGGCGAATACCGCCTGTGGCATTGCCGATGAAAAATAAGTGTTAACGACTATTGATTGCTCCTGTCCTGCCTTCTACTTTTGCGACTCAAATTCATAGAGCGTCTTTGCAACCTGGCACGGATAAATCCGGGTTTTTAAGACGCATAAAATCCAAATCCATGAATACAACCACGCTGCGCAACGAGGCCGGCAGCCCTTCTTCTTTTCTTTTCCCAAACACAGTCCTGTTTCTACGCTTACGGCCCGTGCAGGCGGCTGCGTCTTTTGAAATCAACTCGTTTCCTTTTTAATTCAAATAATCCCAATGAAAAAAACTTTACTCCTTCTTTTCGTTCACCTCGTTTTACTTACCGGCTTTACAAGGGTAGCGGCACAAACCTTAAGCAGCAGTCCAACACTTAGTTTTAGCAACGCGACGGGTTTTGGCGATAACATAGCGCAGGACGGCGAAGGCGGCTCCGTCGCCATCACGGATATTGACATACAGGCAATGCCCATCAACAGTTCCGGCGCTAAGTTGATGGCAGATCCTCTCGAGTACCATGACATGGCGGATTGGGGCGTTGTACCCATGATCACCTATGGCGGAATCAATTCGTTTTACGGATGGTCAATAAAGTCGGCCAACGGCGCCGAATTTTCGCTGGTTTCACTCGACTTCAACGATTGGGGCGAATGGTCCGGTGCTTTGTTTACCGCGCAGGCTTTTCGCAACGGCTTGTCCTTAGGCACGGTTAGTTTTACCGGGAACATGGATGGCAACATGGTTAACCTTGCTAACCCCGGCAAGTTGTCTTCCATTTTTCAGAATGTGGATGAAGTGCGTGTTTACAAACAAAGCGGTGCAGGATCCTGGGTTGGAATCAACAACATCAGGGTTTCTTCGCCTGTTTCAACCTTACCGGTTACCTGGCTCAGTTTTACAGCAAAGTGCGAGGGCAACGGTGTGTTGCTGAACTGGAGTTCGGCAAGCGAGCAAAACACCAAAGACTTCGAAGTGCAGCACGGCAATGGCCGCGGTTGGAACCGCGTTGCTCTTGTTAACGCCGCGGTCAACAGCGCCGATGTTAAGCGTTACAGTTACCTGCACAATACCGTTGCAAGCGGCGTGCATTATTACCGTATTGTTCAACACGACATGGACGGGAAGGAAAGCTATAGCAAGGTGCTTACCGTAAATTTTAACGGTACTCAAAACCGGTTGAGCGTTTATCCCAACCCCGTTGTCAACCGGCAGGTAACAGTAGAGGTGGAAAAAGAAGTGAAAGTTTGTTTGTTTACTGCGACGGGAAAACTGGTGCTGGAAAAAAGCCTGCAACCGGGAGCGCAACTGCTGCAACTGCCCTCTCTGCAAAAAGGATTCTACGTTCTTAAGGCAGGAGAGAAAACGGAAAGAATTGTGGTGCAATAAAGAGAAGAGGAAATTGAGGCTAAGCAAATTGTCTGCGTAGCCTGATTTTTCGCAAGAAGGCTGCCTGCAGGCAGCCTTCTTTGGCTCTCCCGCATACGAAATGACCTGGTTTGCGGGCAAAACATTCTGAAGTTGGAGCAAGGAAGAATCGCTTTCGAAATGCACTACAACGGCGAGACCAATTGCAACAATTAAAGGAGAACCGCTTGCGCCGTTCCTGAACCGCACACGTTCAACCGGCTTCTTGCAACGATGAATTTGGAGGCCACTGTTTTCATTCCCTTGTTAAAAGCACCGGCGAGGATGTAAGGGGTTAGTTCACTCCTTTTGCTCTTTTTTCTTTCCTCTTCTTGATAGAAGGAAAAAGAGCAAAAGAAGCAGCAGCAAAGCCGCAGCCCCGATGATGGTCCAATTTAGGCCGACGCTTTCTCCCGGTGTAGAAAGCGAGAAAGCCGTACCCGGAAATACCTGATCTTTTTCCTTGTCCAAATGAGCTAACAATTGCAGGGCAACAAAATACCGCGGTCCCTGGAAGTACTGCAACCGCATGTCGTGATACGACGCTGATAAATCCACACTGCCTCTCCTGGCGGCCAGGCCGTGCAATCCATCGTTGTTAATGACCAAGCTATCGTCTATAAAAAGTTTGGAGCCGTCATCACTGACCAATGTAAAGGCATAGCGACCGGCTTTCTCCGGTTTAAACTTCCCTTTGTATTCAAGAGCAAACCACTCAAAACGGTTGCCGGCCCCGGGAAACCCGGTTGACCAGCTTCGTTGAGGGACATTGATTGTTCTCGTATAAATGGTCGCCTCTGCTTTCATCGTATCGAAGGAGGCGGGAAGCTTTGGAGTATTGACCGGCAAATAATAGATCTTTCCCTCCAGGCCGTCGGGGATCCGGGCCTTATCACCAAATGCAAGGCTGTCTTTTAAATGCTCGCTTTCCGCAGCGGCCAGATTGCTTTTGGATTCGTGGTTGCAGTTGCAGCTAACCAAGAAAAAGACCAAGCTGTAAAAAAGTTGATTCTTTTTCATAAACAGTCTTTATAAACTTGGTGTTGTAAAAGGCGGGCAATGAACTGCTGTGTTCAGGGGGAGGGAACTGTTATAAAAATAACTGATTTTGAGAAATCCATTTGCGCTTGGCCCTGCGGCCTGCAATGTTTCTTAAATCATGGGCTTGTTGAAATGAATGGTTGTCCCGGGTCTGCGTTGAGGAGTTTTAAATAGTTTTGCGCTTTACACAAAAGCAATCCGAATGAATTATTACTTAAAAGATATTCCACAGCGTACCGCGCAACCAAGAACACACGGCATCACCGTTGTCATTGACAAAGGACTGAGCCTTGGAGAAACCAAAAACCTTTTATCGGCAGCGTCTCCTTATGTTGACATGGTGAAGCTGGCCTACGGAACGCCCTTGCTAACGCCTGGCCTGAAAGAAAAAATAAAGCTTTACCAGGAGCATAACGTAACGGTCTTTCTTGGCGGCATCTTCTTTGAAGCCTTTGTGGTGCGCAATCAGTTTGCCGCGTATTTGTCGTTTCTGCAGGATTACAACATTACCTGCACCGAGGTTTCGGACGGTTCCATCAGCATTACACAGGCGGAAAAATGCGGCTACATTGAAACGCTCAGCAAATACGGCATGGTGCTCAGCGAAGTGGGATCGAAGGACAAAGACCACAAACAGGTAACACCGCCTTACCGCTGGATTGAAATCATCAACACCGAGCTGAATGCCGGCGCCAATTATATTGTGGCCGAAGGAAGAGAATCGGGCACCTACGGCATTTACCGCGATTCAGCGGAAGTCCGGGAAGGCCTGATCCAGGAGATCCTTACAAAAATTCCCGGCGAAAAAATGATTTGGGAAGCGCCGCAAAAAGACCAGCAATTGTTTTTTATTAAAACGAGTGGTGCAAACGTCAATCTCGCCAACATTGAACCGCACGACGTGATTCCGCTGGAAACCATGCGGCTTGGTTTGCGTAGCGATACCTTTCACCAGTACTTGAACAATGCCGGAACAACCGGCTGAGCCGTGTCGTGAATCCGTTTCTTTTTCCACTGCCGTTGCGGCTGTTGTTACTGAGCCGGAAAGATCAGTGTTCAAAAGCTATGTCGTCTAAAATCCGGACGCTATTTTTATCGCTTCAATCAAGTTTGCAAAAAATTATTTATCCGTTTATCCCATGACCAAAAAACTATTCGCCCTTCTGGCGACTGCTTTTTTCCTTCAATCTGCCAGTGCGCAAGGTTCCTTTTTTTACCCCCAACAACTCTTTCCCTTTAAAGGGAAAAACGAGAAGTACGGCTTTCTGGACGCCAGGAACAAATTGTTGGTGTTACCGAAATACGAGGAAGCCCAGGCGTCTTCGGAAGGCCTGAGCCTTGTGCAGTTGAACGGCAAATACGGCTATATAGATGAAACAGGGAAAGAAGTCATCCCGGTTCAATACGACCAGGCCTATTCTTTTTCGGAAGGCGCCGCCGCTGTAAAAAAAGGCGACAAGTGGGGCTTTATCAATGCGCAGGGCAAAGAAGTAATTTCATTTTCTTACGGCTTTGTCTATCCCTTCAGCGAAGGCTTTGCTTCGGTTGAATACAAAGGCAAATACGGCTTCATTGACCACAACGGCAAAAAGCTCACGGCCTTTGAGTTTGACGAGGCTTATTCCTTTTCCGAAGGACTTGCCAAAGTATTAAAGGGCGCAACCATTTATGACAAGCAGGGCTTCATTGACCGTACCGGTAAACTGGTGATTCCTTATCAATACGATCATAACTTTAGTACCTACAGTACCTGGAACCAAAAAAGAGATTTCCAGGAAGGCTTGTTTTTTGTATCAAAGGGCGGAAAAAAAGGATACATAGACAACCGCGGCCGGGAAGTAATCCCGACAAAGTACGATCGGCTAACGCCACCACATAAAGGCTATGCGGCCTATTATACGTCCGCCGAAAACAAATGGGGCATTGTCAGCAAAAGCGGCAAGGAGCTGACCCCGGCGATCTTTGATAAAATTGATTTCCGTTTTGTTGACCTGGGCTATAACCTCATTGTCACGGTGGGCAAGGATAAAAAGGCCGCGAACTATGCAGGCGAAAAATACGGCCTGTTCAACATTGCTTCGGAGCGGATCATCACCTTGCCGTATTATGATGGCATTGGCGAAATTGCCGAGGGCATGATTGATATAAAACTGGGCACGGTTTACGGCTTTCTTGATTCAAACGGGAAAGAAGCCATCAAGCCAAAATACAAGAACATCGGCGCCTTTGAGAACGGCACGGCGCTGGTGCAACCGCTGAATAAAAAAGTCACCGTCATTGATAAAGCGGACAATGAAATGATACCGCCCATTTATGACGAAGTAGAGAATTTTTCGGAAGGACTGGCCGTGGTGGAACTAAATAAAAAGCTGGGCTATGTGAATGCAAAAGGCTACCCGGTTGTTCAGCCGCAATTTGCAGAGGCTTTTCCTTTTAAAGAAGGCATTGGCGTGGTAAAGGCTACGAAGTATGGTTTTATTGACAAGACCGGGAAGCCCATCACTGAAATGAAGTACGACAACGTTACACAGTTTCTAAACGGCATTGCCGTAGTGGTTGTAAACAATAAATACGGCGTGGTGAACAAGTTGGGAAAAGAGATTGTTCCACCGGCCTATAGCGCCATTACCGCCATTGACAAACATTTGTTTTTTGAAAAGACGGCAAATGGGGCGTTATGAACAATACAGGCGCCGTGATCATTCCTGCACAATTTGAAGGGTTCGTTCAAACCTTTATCAACGACACGGCGGTAGCCGTAAAAAACGGCAGGGCGGTTTACGTTGATAAATCCGGTAAGGTAACCGGCGAACTCAATCAATAGTTTTAATCATTCCTGCTGTCGGTGTTCTTCAAATTATCGTCTTGCAAGGAAGATGTTTGCATGAAATTGATACGAAACGAGGCTGCCCGTTGGCAGCCTCGTTTCGTATTCGCTTAAATCTTGTTGGCCGGGCAAGGATCAGGGCTGTCCCTTGCCGCCGCCGGAACCGTAAATGTTTCCCGTTGCAAAGCTGCCATCGTTGGCGGCTAACTGCACGTAAATAGAAGCCAGTTCCGCAGGCTGTCCGGGGCGGCCGAGTGACGTGTCGCCGCCAAACTTCATTACTTTTTCCTGCGTAGCGCCGCCGCTGATCTGAAGCGGTGTCCAAATCGGTCCGGGCGCCACACCGCCCACACTAAATTGCCCAACAAGCAGTCCCGCCTGCACGCGAAGTGTTGTGGTTTATCAACAATAAATTTTAATTGCCCATCAGTAGATTTTCTGTTCACTCTCCGGGAAAGATTTGCACGGCCTGTTCTTCCGTTGGCAGATGAAGAAATATAAAAAGCTTCACATTGCTTTTCGCCTGCTCACAACAAAGGGCATTTTCTTTGATGAGCTTAGGAGGATTATACACCCTCAAATTATGAAAAAGAAAATCGCAACCCTGACCATACCCGTTCCGTACAAACGAGCCGGTAACGTTATCAGCCAGCAACCCGTTACGTTTGACGTTTACGAAGAAGACAATCGCTATGAAATTGCCCCCTTGCTTGACGGCAACGAACTGGCCATTGCCAATCTGCCCGTTTCATTGCATTTTGAAATGCAAAATGACAAGCCGGTTTCGCTGCGGGGAAAGAAGGACGGGAACCTCCACGTAATTCAGGACATTGCTTCAAAACTTCAGGAGCAGGGATTGCTGGCTTGAAAGTTTTGGGCACAAAAAAGCCCGGCTGAATTCCGGGCTTTTGCAAATTGTTTTTATGATTAATGCGTAACCGAATCTTTTTTGTGATTCAGGGAGTCCATTTTATCCAACACCTGTTTTTGATGTTTCGTAGTGGAATCAACCACGTCTTTGCGTTGTTCAGCAGAAGAATCAATCCTGTCTTTTTTCTCGCTGGCTACGGAGTCTAGCGAGTCTTTCTTGTCACCGGTTGAGGTGCCTGAATTGTTACAAGCCGCCAAAGAAGCAAGAATGGCAAGGGCTACAAATGTTCTTTTCATGTTTCTGATTTTATGGTTAACAGATAACATTTATACCCGTCTTGCAAAATGGTAACCCGTAAAGGGGAAATTAATTGGAAAGAAAGCGGATGCTTATCCCGATCTTTCTGAACCCTGCGATGTTCAAGCGAGATGGTGTTCGCGCTGCACCAGCGTTACTTTCTTTTCTTTGAAGCTTTCGTTTTCGGTACCGGCGTGACTGGCTGTAAGTGTTCGAACGATAAGGTAAACTGCCAGCAGTACCAAAAGCACAACAAACCAGGCAACAGAGGAATCTTTGGTGTAATCTTTTTTTGAACGCCTTCTTCCACGGGTCTGCAACCAACAATACATAAGGGTGGTGTTTACTCGGCTAATTGCCGCTACTATTGTGCCACTTGTAACGGCAGCTAATTTCAACAAGAACGAATGGCCTCAAAAGCTTTGCGACAAAGGAGTTTTTGAACGCCAGGTAAAACCGCTTCCTGGTGTGCCGAGGCAACGTTCACGATAAGTTAATTTGGGAGGGCATGATTTTTTAATAAAACCTCTATCTTCATTTCCAAATATTAATTCCCTTACCCATGCAACAGAGTCATGCACTACAAGTGGCACTTCAAGACCGCCCCAGAATTTTTAAGATCGTTGTGCTTTGTCTTTTCTCTCTTTCCGTTCTCGCCGTTATCGTTTGCACTGTTTATAGTTTGCGAAGTGAAAAAACGCCGGTGAATGCAATTCACGGCGCAAAACAACCTTTTTCTCAGCCCGTGTACACATCGTTGCCAACGGCGAAACGATAATAAAAAAACGCTCTTGCAGAGCGTTTTTTTATGTTGCCTGTTTTGTAGTCCGGTATATGCCTTTGTGCAACAACCGGCCAAGGTGTTTATTCTTTTATGATTGTTTTCTTGTGTATTACCCTGTCGGTTCCACCGCTTCCGCTTAACAGCGCTACCAGTAAAATCACAAACACAAGTCCGCCAATCACCCACAACCACGGAAAGCCGCCGCCCTTGACGTTTACATCCACATTGGTTGTTCCACCGTCCTGCGCAAAGGCCGCTGCATTAAACAACGCAGCCAGCACCAAAAAATAAATTCGTTTCATAGTGTGTTTTTTCAAGAAGTGCAAAAGACCGTGCCAGAACAAAAAAGAGAGCAATTCATTTCCTCATTCTTCACCGCAGGTTTTTTTAAAACGGGACGAATATTACACAAAGCAGTCTGAACGATACGGACTATTGGCTTAATTGAGCCTTAAGAACAGTCTGGTGCGGGGTTTGTTATAATAGCGTAGGTTTTTCATAGGATATTGGATTTTACACGAGGCTGCATTTCCATGCGGCCTTTTTCTTTCTACAGCCTTTGTAAAATAAAAATTTGTCAACGGGCAATTGTTGGCGGCCTTGCCGTAATCAACAGACTGCAGCAAATTTTTTCCAACAAAATGCCCGGACCGCCTCCATTGCCCGGGCATTCGACATTTATAACGTGTGCTTCCTTTCTTAAAGATTCATTGTTGCCAACTGTACTTCTTTAAAAGACAATTCCTTTTCCATAAAAGACAGTTTTGTCAATGTTTGAATCTCTTCTTGCTGCGTGAACCGCAACCGTGCGGCGATGCCAACATAACCGAGACTTTTTGCCGCTTGCGACACGGTTTCATATTGCGCTATCTCCCACGCTTCTACTTTTTTTGCACCGGCAATGATAACGGCATCAACGTTATCGCCGGCATTGCTTATGGCTTTGTCGCCTTCTTCAAGAATGGCCTGCATATCCGCATTGAGAACACCTCCGGCTTCCGCATCAAAACTTTTGCAGATAAGGCGCAGCGCTTCTTTATGCTGATCGGTTTCAGCAAGATGAAGGGCCAGGTTCTTTCGCAAACCCAAACCTTTTGCCTTCGCCATCATCTTGAGGATGGCTTGCGTGAGTTGAAGTTCGGCACTAAAAAGCTGTTGTATTTGTTGAAGAAAGGATTGCACTGCATTCTTTTCGTCGGGCATGATAAATCATTTTAAAGAATGAAAGAATAACGTTCACAACAAGCAAATGCCCGTTGCTCATTTCCTGTCTAATTCCGGCTTCAGCACCACCTTTACGCAGTCGTCGGTTTTATGCTTGAACATGTCGTAAGCCTCGGATGCCTGCGAAAGCGGAAGGCGATGCGTGATGATGTCGTCCAACACCACTTTTCCGCTGCGCACCGTTTCAAAACACTCGTCTATATACACGTGTGTTTGCGCCTGTCCAAATTGCATGATGAGGCCTTTGTCGAAAATGCGGTGAATGGGAAAATTATCGTAAGGGCTTGCGTACACGCCAAGAACCGAAACAGTACCGTTGCGGCGCACAGCCTCGGTGCACATTTCAATGACCTTGCTCGTTCCTTTTTCAGCATTGAAAACCGCTTTGGCTTTTTCCAAAACGCTGCGATTGGCCTCCATGCCTACCGCGTCTATTGCCACGTCCGCGCCGCGGCCGTTGGTCATGGCGTAAATCTTTTCCCGTAAATCATCTTCGTCTGCGTTCAGCGTGTCCACTTTGTTTACGGTCCTTGCCTTTTCAAGGCGATACTCCAGCGGATCAACGGCAATCACTCTTTCGGCGCCGTTCAGCCAGGCAGCCTTTTGCGCCATCAGACCTACGGGACCGCTGCCAAAAATCACCACTGTGTCGCCCGGTTTTACCTTGCCCCATTTTACACCGCTCCAGCCGGTTGGAAAAATATCAGTAAGAAAAACCACTTGTTCATCGGACAGGCCATCGGGAATAATCCTCGGTCCTACATTGGCGTGCGGCACGCGAACGTATTCGGCCTGGCCGCCGTTGTAGCCGCCGTACAAATCGGTGTAGCCAAACATACCACCGCCTTTGCCTTTTAGCAAATCGCCTTCGGGTCCGTAATGTTCGGGATTGGTATGTTCGCAACTGGGGTGAAAGCCTTGCTGGCAAAAAAAGCATTGCCCGCAAGCGATGGTAAAAGGTACCACCACACGATCGCCTTTTTTCACCCGTGTTACCTGCGGGCCCACTTCTTCTACAATACCCATGAACTCGTGACCGAGAACCATGTCGCGGAGTTGCGGAACAAAGCCGTCGTAAATGTGAAGGTCAGAACCGCAAATGGCAGTAGTGGTTACTTTCAAAACAATGTCGTCGGGCTTCTCAGTCTTTGGATCGTCCACGCTGTCCACGCTGATGTCGCCAATCTTGTGAAATACTGCTGCTTTCATGCTGTTGATTTTTTTGAAGTGAAGTAGTGAGCTATCGGCTTTCGGTTGTCAGCAATCGGCATTTGGATTTTTAGCGGCACTGTTCCGATCCGTTTTTATAACTACTCGCTGATAGCTGATTACTGACAGCCCATTGCTTATTTGCTTTTGTCTTTGGGTTCTTGCATTTTTTTCATTTGATCGGCCACGGCACTTTCCGGCATTACATTGCTCATGCCCACCATCATTTTGTTTTTAAAGCCCGAGATGACTTTGTCGTCGCCACTCATCAGGGCTTCGTAGCCGTCTTTTGCCACTTGCACGGGATCGGACAATTTGCTGTCGAGAATTTTCGATTGCTGCATTTCAGCCTTGTTGAAAAAGTCCGTATCGGTAGCGCCGGGTTGCAGTGCGGTAACGGTTACGGCCGAATCTTTCAATTCGCTGATAAGCGCTTCGGTAAACGAAAGCACGTAAGCTTTTGTGGCGTGGTAAACGGCTTGGTAAGGCCCCGGCAATTGCGAAGCGATAGACGCAAGCTGTAGAATTTTTCCTTCGTTGCGGGCCACCATTTCTTTTAAGAAAAGATGCGTGAGCACCGTAAGCGAATTAATATTAAGATGAATGATGTCGAGCAAACGGTGAATGTCGCTTTCCACAAAAAGACCGTATTGCCCTTGTCCGGCATCGTTCACCAGTACGTCAACGGTCAGGTTCTTTGCCTTTACCTCGTCGTACAATTCAAAGGCGGCGTTCTCGCCAATCAGGTCTTTCGCAATGGGCAATACCTGTATGCCGTACTGCCGCGAAAACTCCTGCGTTTTCTGCTGCAAATCTTCCTGCGTACGGGCCACGATGATAAGGTTATAGCCGTCTTCGGCAAACAGTTTGGCCAGTTCGTAACCAATGCCACTGGTCGCACCGGTAATCAACGCATATCGGTTGTTTGTCAACTCTGCCATAAAAAATTTTTTTAATAAATAGAAGTTCATCACGTCAATAAATACGCCAGGGGCATATTGGATGCTTTTGAGAAAAAAGCGGTTGCGGCGTTCAATAATTTACCCCGGTGTAAAGCGGATAAATAAACAAATACTAACCACCTGACATCTTACGGAGAAAACTTGTGGAAGGCCGGGCAAAATCGTCAATAGTTTTTCACAGGCTGTTTTTAACCTCTTCAATCTGGCTTTCCAAACAAATGTGCATTAAGAACCGAGGCTGCTTCTATCTTGGTTTAATGTAGAGGTGAATACTCAACAGCCGGTTTCTCTTCCAAAAAAACTGGCAAAACAGGCTGTTTTGGCCTCTAAAAAACCGGCACTTTGTTTTCGCATTTGTCTATGCGACTGCCACTGAAAAGATGAAGAATTAAAGTGGTCGGGCAGCAAATAATAATCATTTACCAACCATTAAAACTTGTTGTATGCAAGAGACCGAAAAAAGAGAAAGTCAAAAATCAAGGCGTGGCTTTGCAGCTATGAGCTCAGAACGGCAGCGTGTGATTGCAAGCCAGGGTGGCCGTGCAGCACACGAACAGGGCGTTGCGCATGAATGGAACAAAGACGAAGCAAGAGCTGCTGGCAAGAAAGGCGGACAAGCTTCAGGTTTTAAAAGAAGAAGCGATACGGACAACAAGGCTGACGTATTATTGTAAAGCACGCAAATGCAATAAAAAAGCACGTGCCTCTTTAAAGACACGTGCTTTTTTATTGCCGCAAGCTTCGTTTTTGCAACGAGTTTTTCAGGTCTTTTCGCTGCTCTCTGAATAACAGGCAATTTGGAATGTCAAAAAAATCCACCGTGCGGAATTGGTCCTTCTATTTCCTGAATTTCCACACATCAATTACCGATAACGATGCCGATTTTCAACAATCGTCCTGCAATCATTTGATGACCTTCTACACTTTTAAACCGGAAGATAGTTAGGCATTTTCTTGGCAGAAAGGGAATTATTATTCACTTAAAAAATCAGTTTATGGCAAACAGAAATGAAGGTGGAAACAAAGGTGGAAACTCCGAACGCGGTTTTGGAGCAATGGACAAAGAACAGCAACGCGAGATTGCAAGCAAGGGCGGAAAGGCTTCACACGAAAGAGGAGGCTCGGGACATGAGTTTACTTCAGAAGAAGCAAGAGAAGCCGGCAAAAAAGGCGGAGAATCATCTGGCGGCGGAAACCGCGGCGGTGGACGTTAAAATCAAACAAAAAGGCCGTCTTAAATCAAGACGGCCTTTTAAAACATTTGTAATGATCACTTGCCAGCCCCGGCCATTACTACATCAGATGAAAGTAAGGCTGCCTTGTCCAATTCGTATAATTTAAATTGAGAGATGGTAGCGTTTATTTTTCTTACCCACTTGCCTTTTGCGGTAGCATACTCGGCATGATTCATTTGGTCAAGCCACTCTTTAAAATCTACCGTGCCTTTGAGCTTGTCGTAAAACTTCTTCTTTTTTACCACCTGGCAAAAATGTTCAAAGCTTTCGTCGTCGGTTTTGTATTCTTTGTAGGCGGACTTATAGCCCATCTTTTTGGTAGAGCTCCAGTTTGCTCCTTTGATGCCAAAGAAATTGTTCAGTGATTTGGCGATGGGGCTGCGGCCAGCATCGCTTTCCACCAGGCTTACACCGAGAATAATACTGGCCGGAATACGATACCTCTCGGCTTTTTCAATTGCCAGACCTTCGTATTTTTTGATGTACTTCTTCACCGTCTTCTGCGCTACAGTGACGGTGGTCATCAGCACAAAGCAAAACACCCCGGTAATTTTTTTTACTGCATTCATTGTGTAAAATTTTTAAGGGTTACGGAATAGAAAGAACCCGGCAAACTTAGCTTATGAACGCCAAAAGACCAACCCGGTGTCGCCCGGTAAGGCCCAGGCTGTGTTAAAAATGTGGAAACTACCCGTCAAACCGTAGTAAATTCTGCCCGTTATCTAAGCAAAATGTCCGCTGTGCCAAGCTGCGGCCGGTTTGGCAAAACAAAAAAGACACTGTGGAAGACGAGTTCGGCAAATGCCTTAGCTAATGTGACCGAAATAAAAAACCCGCCATTTGGTAGCGGGTTTGTTTTATGAAAAGAACTTTTTATCGGGTTTGTTTTTTTGACTTCCAAAAGTTGCCCGTTTTGCGTTTGTTGCCTTCGGGGCTGCCCATGCGGTCCATGGCGCAACGGAAACCCACAGTACTGCTGGCTTGGTCTTCTTCCATAAATCGCCGTGTTCCGGGGCTAAGCCAGTAAGCACGGTCGTTCCAGCTGCCGCCTTTGTACACTCTCGATTTATCCGACACCAGCGTAGTTTGGCCGTAGCCATATGTTGCGTTGGAAAGGCTGTCACCGTCAAGAAAGTTGATTACGTTACCTCTTTGATAGTTGCGGCGGTTGCGGCTTTCGGCATCGGTTACCTGGCGCATTTTCACGCGGCCCATGCTGTCTCTTTCGGCTTCGCCCTGATCGTTCTTTTGAATGGTCATGTAAACGTTACCGCGCACAGGCGCTACGTCGTCGTTGTTGCTACCAAAGTCAAGGTTTGAAAGCGGACGGTACACGTCAAATACCCACTCGCTTACGTTACCGGCCATGTTGTAAAGACCGAAACCGTTGGGGTAGAAAGCCGTTACTTCAGCGGTGTAAATGGCGCGGTCGTTCAGTCCACCAGCCACACCGGCGTTATCACCGGACCCTCTCTTAAAGTTAGCCATAAACTGACCTTGCCAACTTCCGTGTTTCGTATCGCGAAGGCCATTTACATTCACAGCCCAGGGATAAATTTGTTTGTTGGATTGCAATTCCTCACCGCGGTTGCCTTCTTTGCGCGAAGGACGCGGGTTTTGATTGATCAAACCGTAAGCAGCGTACTCCCACTCCGATTCAAAAGGCAGGCGGTAATCGGGTTGCAACAGACCGTCTTCCATTGTAGCCGTTGCACGCGGACGACCGTCGGCATCACGCAAAGGATTCTTTTTAGAATTCACACCTTTGCCGGGCTGCGGCGTGTACAAACCAAGCAGGTAAGATTTTGTGGTAAAATTATCTTCAGCCTGCTGGCTTTTGACGTTTTGTGAAGCAATCAGACCCTTTTGCATCAGGATGCCTTCGTTCACACGGTCGCTTCTCCACAAACAAAAGTCGTGGGCCTGTCTCCAGCTTACGCCAACAACAGGATAGTTGTTAAAGCTCGGGTGACGGAAATAATATTCAACCAAGGGTTCATTGTAGCTTAACTCGCTGCGCCAAACAAGGGTATCGGGCAAAGCAGCGGCCAATACTTTTTGGCCTTGCTCTTCATCAGGCGGAAAGATGCGGGTAAGCCAGTGGATGTACTCGCGGTAGTGAACGTTAGCCACTTCGGTACGGTCCATATAAAAAGAAGGAACGGTAACACGCTTGGGAATGTTGTCCCAGTTACCCATCACGTCTTCGTCCGTTTGGCCCATGGTGTAGGTACCGCCCTGAACAAACACGAGGCCGGGGCCGGTGGCTTGTTCGTTCGCTTTCGACACTTGGTAGCCGCCTTGGTTTTTGTCGTTGTAATTCCAGCCGGTAACGTCGGATTTTTGGTACTTGTTCTTATGACAAGCAGTAAGCGCCGCGGAGAAGGATAAAAGGATTACCAGATTTTTTACTTGCATGGTTGCATTTTTTGTTTTTCGAAAGGACACACGGGATTTACGTGTACCTGCCCTTACAAACCTTTGGAAGTAACTTAAACGGCAGCGACGGCCAATTATTGTACCCTCACAAACAGTTTTTTCGGACGGTGTGCGAATATAGTTGCCTTGTGATAAAAGAACGAGTGAAAAATACTTTTTTTGTGTGTGATTTCTACTAAACCGTTCCGGTTGCCGTTGGACCGGCTCCCCTGCCTTTTGGTTCTTGTGGTGGGTTTTCAGTATGCGGCGGCGCAGCGCAGCTACAAACCAACTTCGGTTCTGGCGAACGCATCTTGGTACAAAATCAGCGTGGCAGGAGAAGGCATCTACAAAATTGACATGGCCTTTTTAAATTCCCTTGGAATCACCGGCGGCATTTCTTCTGCGCAAATCCGGCTTTTTGGCCGCACCGGTGGAATGTTGCCCGAAGCCAATGCAGTTCCGCGACTTGACGATCTTGAAGAAGTTGCCGTCAGCGTAGAAGACGGTGGAGACGGGCAACTGAACGGGAACGACTATATTTTGTTTTATTCTTCCGGTCCCGACGAATGGAAGAAAGATTCGGTCAACAGGCGGTTTACTCACCAAAAAAATCTTTACGCCGACAAGGCATTTTATTTCTTCACCATCGGCGGAACAGGCAAGCGCATTGCTTCGCAAACATCTTCCCCTCCCGCATCTCTCAGCATCACTTCTTTTGACGAACGATATTTTCACGAACTAGACACCGTAAATTTTTTATCCAGCGGAAAAGAATGGTATGGTGAAGAATTGTCGGCGCTTCCGGGGCATAGCCTGAACCGGAGTTTTGTTTTACCACTATCTGATATTTTGCCTGCGCCGGCCACGTTAATAACAGCAGCCGCCGCCCGTTCGGTAAATAACAGCAGCGGTTTTGCCGCTTCCGTAAACAATGTTTTGGTGCAACAATTTTCGGTGCCGCCTGTAACTACAGGCACCTACGACCGCTATGTACAGGAAGGACAAAAGAGCGACAATTTCATACCCAACGGCAACGGCATCTCCTTGAATTATTCTTACTCGCCGGGCAGTGTAAACAGCCAGGGTTGGCTCAATTGGTTTGACGTGTTTTGCCGCAGGAATTTGGTTCTGCCGCAAGGCAAACAGTTAACTTTTCGCGATTGGAACAGCGTAGGCAATGCGGCTGTGCAGTTCAACCTCTCAGCTGATGCTGCGACACAGGTCTGGGATGTCACAAATCCATTACAGCCTGTAAAGATGCTTACGGCTAATAACGGCGGCAAAGTTTCGTTCACTAACGATGCTTTGCAACTGCGGGAATACGCTGCTTTTTCGCAAACCTTTCTTTCTCCGAAGGCAGAGGGAAGAGTGGCCAATCAAAACCTCCACGCAACCGCTACCGCTGGTTATTTCATCATTGCACCGTCACAATTTCTATCGCAGGCACAACGCCTCGCTCAATTTCATCAACAACGTGAGGGTCTTGTTTCGGTGATTGTTACGCCAGAGCAAATCTTCAACGAATTCTCTGCCGGCATCCCTGATCCAACGGCCATCCGCGATTTTGTGAAAATGTATTTTGACAAATACGCTTCTACCTGGAATCAAAAGCCGAAACATCTTTTGCTGTTTGGAAAAGCATCGTACGATTACAAAGACCGTTTCCCAAACAATACGGCCCTCGTTCCGGCTTACGAAAGCGCGTCTTCCGTTGACCCGCTTTCTACTTATACGTCGGATGATTTTTTTGGCTTTTTGGAAGATGCCGAAGACATCAATTCAACCGTCGTCAATACACTCGACATTGGCATTGGCCGCATACCGGCAAAAACCGTTGAAGAAGCCAAGGCCTTTGTGGATAAGCTCATGGACTATCATTCGTCGGCAGCTTTCGGGCCCTGGCAAAACAATCTTAATTTCATTGCCGATGATGAAGACCAAAACCTGCATTTACAAGATGCAGAGGCATTGACAAACACCGTAAGTGCAACAGCGCCGGTTTTCAACCTGCACAAAATTTATTTGGATGCTTTTCAACAGGAAAGCGGCTCTTCTGGCGGACGTTACCCGCAAGCTAACGTGGCGGTGAACAGCGATATTTATAACGGAACGCTTCTTTGGAATTACAGCGGTCACGGTGGCCCGCAACGACTGGCCGAAGAAGTCATCCTTGACCAAAGCGTTGTAAACACCTGGAACAATCAATACCGCTTGCCGCTTTTTATAACGGCCACCTGCGACTTTGCGCCGTACGACAACCCTTATACAAATTCATTGGGGGAAAATTTATTGCTCCGGCCCAAAACCGGCGCCATTGCCCTAATGACCACAACAAGGGTTGTCTTTGCGTTCAGCAACCGCATCTTAAATAACAACTACCTGAAAGTCGCCTTGCAAGCCGATGCTGGCGATCGTTACAAGACATTGGGCGAAGCCGTGCAGGCGTCGAAGAATTTAACGTACACAACTTCCGGCGACGTGGTAAACAACCGCAAGTTTACATTGTTGGGAGATCCCGCCATGTCGCTTGCGTTCCCAGCGTTGAAAGTGCAGGCAACGACGGTAAACGGAAAAAATATTTTAACACAGTCCGACACGTTAAGCGCTACTGAGTTTGTGAACGTGCAAGGTGAAGTACAGGACAACGGCGGCACGTTGCGAACGGGCTTCAACGGAACGGTTTATCTCTCGCTTTTCGACAAGCCAAAGGCTGTTACCACGCTTGGCAACGATCCTACAAGCATCCCGGTTTCTTTCTCCGACCAAAGCAATACTTTGTTTAAGGGCAAGGCAACGGTTGCGGCCGGAAAATTTTCTTTTCAGTTTCGCCTGCCAAAGGACATCAATTTTCAATACGGCGCGGGAAAAATCAGTTTGTATGCGCAGGACGGAACCAAAAGCGGCAACGGTTATTCAACGTCTGTTGTCATCGGCGGCATTGGGCAGGGAGGTCTTGCTGACAATCTTGGTCCGGAGATAAAAGCCTACCTGAACGACGACCGCTTTGTAAACGGCAGCATCACCAACACAGCGCCGGTTTTGCTTCTTAAATTGTTTGACTCATCGGGCATCAACACGGGCAGTTCCGGCATTGACCACGACATTGTAGCCACGCTTGACGGGGCCAACAGTCAATATTTTATACTCAACAATTTTTACGAAACCGATGTAAACAGCTATCAAAAAGGAACGGTGCGTTTTCAACTTCCGCAGCTTGCACCGGGACTGCACTCGCTAAAAATTAAAGTTTGGGACGTAGTGAACAATTCGAGTGAAACGGTTCTAAATTTTACCGTTATCAGCAACGAAGAATTAAGGCTTGAACATGTGTTGAATTATCCCAATCCCTTTACCACACAAACATCTTTTTGGTTTGAACACAATTATCCCGGTATTGACCTCTTTGTCAAGGTGGATATTTTTACCGTAAGCGGAAAGCGAATAAAAACCCTTACCAAAACAATAAACACCGACGGGAACCGTTCCATTGAGTTGAATTGGGATGGCCGCGACGAGTGGGGAGAAAAAGTGGGAAAGGGCGTTTATCTCTATCATTTATTGGTAAAAGCACCCAACGGAAAAACGGCTGCAACATGGGAACGAATGGTTCTTCTTCAATAAAAACATGAACGAATTTTATTTTACAAACATCTAAAACTGTATATTTTCACACCACTTTTTAAAATTGAACTATGAGATCAACTGCTTTACGATTAACTACTGCTGCTACCCTATTTGTGGCCGGCGGACTTTCCGCTGTGCACGCACAAACCGCACAACCAATAAACGTCGTGACAACGGCGGTTCCTTTTTTGCGCATTTCGCCTGATGCCCGCGCCGGCGGCATGGGTGATTTGGGCGTTGCCACCAGCCCCGATGCAAGTTCCTCTTACTACAATCTGGGCAAAGTCCCTTTCAACGAGTCCAATGCGGGCATTAACTTAACGTACACGCCCTGGCTAAAAAAGCTGGTGAACGATGTTTACCTCGCCTCCGCTTCGGGCTATTACAAGATGAACGAGAACGAAGCCATCTCCGCTTCGCTGCGTTACTTTAGTTTGGGGCAGATTCAATTCACCGATCAATACGGCAACCTTGAAGGCACGGGGCAGCCCCGCGAATTTGGCATTGACGTGGGCTATTCACGCAAGCTATCGCCTACCACCGGCATTGGTGTGGGATTGAAATACATCTACTCAAACCTCGCGTCTGGCGCCACATCGGCAGCCGGTACTTACAAGGCCGGAAGCACTGTAGCCGGCGACATTGGCTTTTACCACAACGGTCAAAACACCGTAGGTCAAGGCTGGTCTTTTGGTGCGGCTTTAACCAATTTGGGCGGCAAGATTGCCTACACTAACAACGCACTGGCAAAAGATTTTCTGCCGGCCAATTTGGGCATCGGTGCAACCTACACAGCCGTGATGGACGAGAGCAACAAAATCATGTTCGGCATTGATCTGAACAAGTTGCTTGTGCCTACACCGCCGCGCTTTCAGGACAACCCGAACGGCGACTCGGCCATTGACGCGCAAAACAATGCCGCTGCTGCCAACTATCGCAGCAAAAGCGTGGTTGGAAGCTGGTTCTCTTCTTTTGGCGACGCACCCGGTGGCTTTTCAGAAGAAATGAAAGAATTCCAGGTTTCTGCCGGTGCAGAATATTGGTACCAAAACCAATTTGCGTTGCGCGGGGGGTATTTCTTTGAGGACAAAACAAAAGGCAACCGCCGTTATTTTACGGCCGGTGTGGGCATCAAGTACAACGTGTTTGGCTTGAACTTTTCTTACCTGATTCCAACCGGTTCGGGCAACAACCAAAACCCGCTGGCCAACACCTTGCGATTCTCGCTGGTGTTTGATTTGAGCGGCAACAACGGCGGCGCCGCAACGACAAACAGCGGTCAATAAAAAATTACAAAACGATCTTTTATAAGCGAGGGCAAATGCTCTCGCTTTTTTTAGTGACCCATCCCAACCTTCCCGGTGGGAAGGCCATTTGAACACAGACCCTTGCCTTTCGACGACTCGACCTCATTAGCAAGTCGTTGACAAGCGAGCCGCGTTAAGCGAAGCGTTGGTGGCCTTCCACCGGGAAGGTCGGGATGGGTCACTCTTTCTCTATATTTGTTTCAAACAGTCTTTGCCATCACCCACCTTGCCTCCATACTGTCGCAACCCATTGAATACTTAAAAGGCGTTGGCCCTTTGCGGGCCGATTTGCTGAAAAAAGAATTGGGCATTTTCACATATGCCGACCTGCTTTATCTTTTCCCCTACCGGCACATAGACAAGACTTCCATCACCAAAATTGAAGACCTCAGCACACTAACCGAATACGCCCAGATACAAGGCCGGCTTTGGTATTTCGAAAACGCCGGCAGCGGCAGTGCCAAACGTCTTACGGCTTATTTAAAAGACGATACCGGCGTGATTGAACTGACTTGGTTTAAAGGCATGAATTGGGTAGAAAAAATGCTGAAGCAAGACGCGGTTTACAACGCCTTTGGCAAGATTGGTTTTTTCATGGACAAGCCACAGATTGTCCATCCCGAAATAGAATTGATAACTGACCCCAAAGCCGCGGTAAAAAGTTATCTCGAACCCATTTATCCCACCACCGAAAAATTAAAAGCAAAAGGTCTTGGCGGACGACAAATCAGCAAGCTAACGGCAGCGCTTTTTTCCTTGCTAAACGAAAGAGAACTGGAAGAAAACCTGCCACATTATTTACTGCAAAAATTAAAACTCGTTTCGCGATACGAGGCTTTGCGCAACGTTCATTTCCCCTCGTCTGCCGCGGCCTATGAACAAGCCGTGCGCCGCTTAAAATTTGAAGAGCTTTTCATTGCGCAGGTGCGCTTGGCTATCGTACGCATTGAACGGCACCGAAAATCGAAAGGCGTCGTCTTTTCAAAAGTGGGAGAACTGTTCAATACATTCTACCAAAATCATCTCCCCTTTCAGTTAACCGGTGCACAAAAACGGGTGCTGAAAGAAATCCGCACCGATACGGGTAGCGGTCATCAAATGAACCGCTTGTTACAAGGCGATGTGGGCAGCGGCAAAACCATTGTTGCGCTTCTGTCCATGCTCATTGCCATTGACAACGGCTATCAATGCTGCATGATGGCGCCAACGGAGATTTTATCGCAACAGCATTATGCAACGGTAAGCCGGCTGGTGGAAAGATTGCCTTTGCAAGTGAAATTGCTCACCGGTTCTACGCCGGCAAAAGACCGCAGGCTGATTCAAAAAGGATTAACCGAAGGCCTTATTCAAATCATCATCGGCACGCATGCCTTGATTGAAGAAACCGTACAATTTAAAAATCTTGGGCTGGCCATTGTGGACGAGCAGCACCGTTTTGGCGTAGAACAAAGGGCAAAGCTTTGGAAGAAATCAGCCCTGCCGCCGCACATTTTGGTAATGACCGCTACACCCATTCCGCGAACCCTTGCCATGACGGCTTACGGTGATTTGGATTACAGTATTATGGACGAACTTCCACCCGGACGACAACCCATCACAACCGTTCATCGTTTTGACACGGCAAGACACAAAGTGTTGGAGTTTGTAAAATCAGAAATTGATACCGGCCGGCAGGCGTATGTTGTCTTTCCATTGATTGAAGAAAGCGCCAAGCTCGATTACGAAAACCTGATGAGCGGTTACGAAAACGTGAAGGCTTTCTTTCCCGAACCAAAGTATTGGATTAGCATGGTGCACGGCCGCCAGCCCTGGGATTTAAAAGAAGCAAACATGCAACGCTTCAAGAACAAAGACACCCAGATACTCGTCGGAACCACGGTAATCGAAGTAGGCGTGGACGTGCCCAATGCCACGGTGATGATGATTGAAAGTGCGGAAAAATTTGGACTGTCTCAACTGCATCAGTTACGCGGAAGAGTAGGCCGCGGCGCGGAAAAAAGCTACTGTATTTTGATTACATCAACGGAGCTAGGCGCCGAAGCCCGTGAACGGATAAAAACAATGGTGCAAACGGCCAACGGCTTTGAAATTGCAGAAAAAGATCTGGAGCTGCGCGGGCCCGGCGATATTGAAGGAACAAGACAGAGCGGCGTATTAAACTTTCGCCTCGCCAGCATAGTCCACGACAAACCGATACTGGATGCGGCCAAAAAGATTGCGGAGGAAATGGTGGAGAAAGATCCGGAGTTAACGAATCCCGAAAACAGTCCGCTGAAACAGTACCTGCTGTCACTGAAAGGGAAAACGCCGTGGAGTAAAATTTCTTAACGAGTTGCGATGCAATAATTCTCCAAAATAACAGTTAACTTCAGAAACAATTGACCACGAAATACGCCATACTCTTTGCCCTCACTTTTTACAGCATTGCTGCGTTTAGCCAAAACATTGAGTTTATTGAAAACAAAGGCCAGTGGGACAGCCGTGTAAAATACATGGGCAGTGTATCGGCCGGTGCTTTCTATATCCAGCAAAACGGCTTTACCGTTCTGCAGCACAATCCCGAGGATTGGGCACGCCTTACCGAATCAATTCATCCACACGGTATAAACAACGCATCCATTCAAAGCCGCAAAGCCGGCGACATTGTGGTGAAGTCACACGCCTACCGGGTAAGCTTTTTGGGCGGCGCTACAGCCCCGCAAATTATTGCCGACAAAGCCGTTTCTTCTTACAACAATTATTTCATTGGCAACGATCCGTCCAAATGGGCAAGTGGCTGTCGGATTTACGGGGGCATAACAGTAAAAGACGTTTACCCCAACGTTGACGTCCGTTATTATTCGGGTGGCGGTGCGGTAAAGTATGATCTTATTGTGCACCCCGGCGGCAATCCCTCTGATATTGCCTTAAAGTACGAAGGCGCTGAGGGTTTGGAAATCAAAAACAAAGAGCTCCGCATTAAAACGTCGGTGGGCGAATTAAAAGAAAGAGATCCCTATACCTATCAATACAACAACGCCGGCCGTGTAACTCTGAACGCGAAATACACGATAAAGAACAACGTGGTTCGCTTTGATGTAAAAGATTACGATCCGAAGACAACGCTTGTCATTGATCCTGATTTAATCTTTTGCTCTTTCAGCGGCAGTACTGTGGACAACTGGGGCTTCACGGCCACCTATGGCCCCGACGGCAGCATGTTTGGCGGCGGAATCGTTTTCGGTCAGGGTTTCCCGGTTTCGCCGGGCGCCTACCAAACCAATTACGGCGGCGGCGACGCTTGCCTTGAAGGAGGCTTCGACATCGGCATCATTAAGCTTTCCGCCGACGGCAAAAACCGTGTTTACGCAACTTATCTCGGCGGCAGCGGCAACGAAATGCCACAAAGTTTGATTACCAACCCACAAGGCGAATTAATTGTAGCGGGACGAACCAGTTCTGGAAATTTTCCAACGGCAGGACCCAACCCAAGGTTTGGTACCGGTGGCGGATGGGATATTGTTGTTGCAAAACTCGATGCTAACGGCATTTTAAACGCCTGTAAAATTGTTGGCGGCAAGGGTGATGACGGTTCAAACATTACAAACTGTGAACCTAGCCCGATGTCTATCCTAAGAAATTATGGCGACCAATCCAGAAGCGAAGTGAACCTCGACGAAGCGGGAAACATTTATCTGGCTTCCTCTACACGATCCAATGATTTCCCGAAGACGCCCAATGCTGTTCAAACGAACAATGCCGGTGGAGCAAACAGCCAGGACGGTGTAGTGCTGAAATTTGACCCGACCCTAAGCACTGTATTGTACAGCACCTATCTCGGTGGAAATGGCGATGATGGCGCTTATGTAATTTCCATACATCCAAAGAATGGCAACATTTACGTAGCTGGGGGCACGGCCAGCACATCATCCACTCCTGCCGATCAAGTACCGGGACCAAAAGCCGGAACCATTGGCGCTACACCTTTTGGTGACATTGATGGTTTTGTGACCATTCTTTCTCCTGACGGTTCAACCATTTTAAAAACATCCTACGTTGGCACTACTGGTGTTGACGAAATTTATGGCCTTAAGTTCGACAACAACGGCTTTCCGTATATCATGGGACAAACAACCGGCTCGTGGACAATCTTTAACGCAGCCTGGAGCCAGACAAACGGGAAACAGTTTATTGCCAAACTACAACCCGATTTATCGGCTTACGTTTACTCTACTGTCTTTGGCAAAGGCCAGGGAGTTCCCGATATCTCACCGACAGCCTTCCTCGTTGACCGTTGCGAAAACGTTTACGTTTCGGGCTGGGGCGGCAAGATTGAAAACTTTCCCAATGCAGGTGTTTTAGGATTAAGCGTTACACCCGATGCATTAAAATCAACGGCAGATCCTGGCGTTTCGGGCATTGGTGAAGACTTCTATTTTTTTGTTTTGAAGAAAGATGCCGCCGGGCAGCTTTACGGAAGCTTTTTTGGGCAGAATAATGGCGTATTTCCCGACCACGTTGACGGCGGCACAAGCCGTTTTGATAGCAAAGGGGTTATCTACCAGGCCATCTGCGCCAGTTGCGGAACCCGCAATCCATTCCCGACTACGCCAAGCGATGTATGGAGCCCAACCAAACCAGCTTCGGCTTCCTGCAATCTTGCCATGGTAAAAATCGCCTTCAATTTTGCCGGTACGGCCGCACACATTCGATCCACCATTAACGGCGTGCCGCGTGACAGCAGCGGTTGTGTTCCGCTCACCGTGGATTTTATGGACACCATTCAAATTGCTCCGCTTTATGAATGGAATTTTGGCGACGGCACCGGTAGTTTTTATACGACGAAGGCCGACACCTCGCACACCTTTCAACGAGTCGGCGTTTACAAGGTTATGCTTGTGGCTGTGGATTCGTCAAAATGTTTTCCACGCGACACGTCGTATGTCACCATTCGCGTTGGCGACAACATGGCGCTGCCCCGGTTTACCGCGGTAAAATTGAGCCCACCCTGCGACACTTTCCGTTACCGCTTCGACAATATCACTGTAGCGCCGCCGGGCATACCGTTTAAATCAGGCACCTTCACCTGGGATTTTGGCGACGGTTCGCCGAAAGTAACGGCAGGCGGCAATTCGGTTTTTCATACTTACGCAAACGCAGGCAGTTACGTTGTTAAACTGTATCTGAACGATACTTCGTATTGCAATTCGCCGGATGTTTACGTGGATACGTTGCGGGTAGCAGCCAATGTAAAAGCGGTACTGGTTACACCATCGAAGGGTTGCGCTCCATACGATGCAGTATTCAGTAATCAATCGGTTGGCGGCTCTTCGTTCATCTTCGATTTTGGCGACGGCTCAACCGCTACAAGTCCACCGGCTTCGCCAACGCATACTTACCTCAATCCCGGGACGTACACGGTAACGATGACGGCCATTGATTCCAACACTTGCAACGTCGTTGACAAAACAACGGTTTCTATTGTTGTATATCCGGCGCCAACGGCTGACTTTAGTTTTTCACCGCAAGTGCCGCAAGTGAACACACCCATTTCGTACACCAATTTATCCAGCAGTGATGCGGTGCGTTTCAAATGGGTTTGGGGTGACGGCGATTCCTTGCTGACAACCTCACGCAGCCTTATCAAACACGAGTTTAATTTAACCGGCAAATACACGACTTGCTTGACGGCTTACAACGCTGCGGGCTGCTCGGCACAACGCTGTCAAGAGGTAAGCAACATCACCGAACCCGCAGTGGACGTTCCCAATGCCTTTACGCCTCAAAGCAACGATATAAACAACAAGATATTCGTTAGGGGATTCGGCATTGCCAAAATGAAATTTGTCATCTATGCCCGCTGGGGCGAAAAGGTTTTTGAAACCGCTGACAAAACCATTGGCTGGGACGGACGCTACAAAGGTCAACTGCTGCCAATGGACGTTTATGCTTTTACGCTGGACGTGGAATTTGCCGACGGTACCAAGTACCGGAAAACCGGCGATATAACGCTGATACGCTGATGAACCGATGCAGTGTAACCAAACATTTGCTTGTGCGAGGGAAACGCAATTGAGAACCATCAAAGCGAAACGTGCAAATGAAAAATTTTAAACAATACTTTTTACGCTTGCTTCTACTGACCTGCGGCTTATGGCTATCGGCTGATAGCTTTTCGCAGGACCTTCATTTTTCGCAATTCATGAATTCGCCCCTGTTGACCAACCCGGCCAACACGGGCTTTATGCCCGAAGGCGATTACCGCATTGGCATTAATTACCGAAACCAATGGTCGGCCATTATGCAGGTGCCTTATAAAACCATGAGTGCCTTCGGCGACATGCAAATCATGAAGGCCAATAAAGACCAGGGTTGGATGGGCATTGGCGGCGTTATTCTTCACGACGTAGCCGGAAGCGGCAACCTGACCTCGACAAAAATCTACGGCTCGGTGGCTTATCATCAAACACTGGGTTATTCAAGCCTCTTAAGTTTGGGGTTTAACCTGGGTTGGGCCAACAAGCAAATCAACACAACCAATCTTCGGTTTCCCGATCAGTTTGACGGCCATTTCTTCGACAACAAAATTCCCACCGGCGTTGTACTCGACCGCAACAACCTTTCTTATTTTGACATGCAGGTAGGAATGAATTACGCTTATTTTCCTACGAACAATATTTACCTCAACGGCGGCTTTTCAGCTTTTCACGTAAATCGTCCGAACGAGTCTTTTTTTGAAAATCCTAATCCCGGTGCTGATGTTCGTGTGCCCATCCGGTACACCGGTTTTTTAAACGGAAGCTTTAAGCTGAACGACGAATGGATTGTAAATCCAAACGTTTATTATTCACGCCAAACAACGGTGTACGAACTAGTGGGCGGCGCCAATGCACATTACAATTTGTCGGGTGATGGCGATATGACTTTGATTGGCGGTTTGTATTATCGTTATAACGACGCCGTGATTCCGATGATTGGTTTGGGATTGAAAGATTACACATTCTCCTTCACGTACGACGCAACAATGTCCTCACTAAAAGCCTACAACAATACCCGCGGAGCTTTTGAGTTTTCGCTCATCAAAGAAGGCTTGTTCGACCAGTTCAACGGCAACCGCAAACAAAGCCTGTGTCCTACGTTTCGGCAATGATGAAGTGAGACGTGAGACAACAGTGAACTACCTTGCAAAGTCTTTACGGTTTCACAGCCTGTCCTGAGCTTGTCGAAGGGTTTACCGTCTCACTTCCCCCACAAACTTTGGCTTTGGCGTTTGTCTGTTTTAGCCGATTTTTACGGCCATGACAACAATCCTTGCTTCGCAATCGCTGGCCGTTGAGCATTTGGATGCGTTCCAGAAAATTTGCGGTGAGAAATTCGTGTTGGTAGATGAAGAATCCCTGAACAATTATGCGCACGACGAAACCGAAGACTTGCATTACTTACCCGATGTCGTGATCAAGCCCGGCACGACTGAAGAAATAAGCGCCATCCTGCAAATTTGCAATCAGTATAAAATTCCTGTTACACCGCGTGGTGCAGGCACCGGTTTAAGCGGCGGCGCTTTACCGCATCTTGGCGGTGTGTTGTTGTCTATTGAACGACTGAATAAAATCATCAACATAGACGAGCGCAACCTGCAAGTGATAACCGAACCCGGTGTCATTACCGAAGTATTGCAAAACGCTGTAAAAGAAAAAGGCCTTTTCTATCCGCCCGACCCAAGCAGCCGTGGCTCCTGCATGATTGGCGGCAACATTGCCGAAAACAGCGGTGGCCCAAAGGCAGTGAAGTACGGCGTGGTAAAAGATTACGTGTTGAATTTGGAAGTGGTGTTGCCGACCGGGGAAATCATTTGGACCGGTGCAAACGTGCTTAAAAACAGCACCGGCTATAATCTTACGCAATTGATGGTGGGCAGCGAAGGAACGCTGGGTATTGTAACCAAGATTGTATTGAAATTAATTCCGCATCCCAAATACGATTTGCTGATGCTGGTGCCTTTTCAGCGTTTGGAAAAAGCCGGGGAAGCCGTGAGCGCCATCTTTCGTGCGGGCTTTAATCCCAGCGCTCTTGAACTGGTAGAAATTGATGCTTTACTCATCACCAGTAAAATGGTTGGCTCGTCGCTGGTGCCGGTAACAGAAGATACCGCAGCGCACCTGATTATTGAAGTGGACGGCAACAACATGGACGTGCTAATGCAGGACATGGAATCCATTGCCGCATTGCTAACAGAGTACGAAGGCGGTGAAGTATATTTTGCCGACGATGCGCAGCAAAAGGCCGAACTGTGGAAGTTGCGCCGCCGCGCTGCCGAAGCCGTGAAAATTGACGGCTATACCATTGAAGAAGATACCGTGGTGCCGCGTGCTGAATTGCCCGCACTCATTCGCGGTGTGAAAGAGTTAGGAAAGCAATATGATTTTCATGCAGTGTGTTACGGACATGCCGGTGACGGCAACCTGCACATTCGAATTAAAAAACCGGGTACACGAAACAGCCAGAATGATCCCGCGATGCAGGAAGCCCTGCGTGCCTTGTTTGCACTAGTGAAAGACCTTGGCGGCACCATCAGCGGCGAGCACGGAATTGGTCTTGTGCAAAAAGACTTTCTGCCCATCGTGTTTGACCCCGTGCAACTGCGGTTGATGAAAAGCATCAAAGCCGTTTTTGATCCGAACAACATCCTGAACGCCGGAAAAATTTTTGATTAAACAACTTGCATGAAGAAGGCCCTTTTGTTGACGTTTATCGTGTTTTGCAATTGTCTGTTGTTTGCACAAGAGGAAGCAACGCCGCAAAAAAAATTTTTTACAGGTGGCAATTTTGGACTTACGCTGGGTCGTTATACCATCATCAATGTATCGCCGCAAATCGGCTATCGTTTTAACCGGTTTGTGGCGGCAGGTTTAGGGCTAAACCTGCAATACGCCAGTGTAAAAGAAAAAGATTCGTCGGGCAACGATTACAGCAAAACATCGCAAGGCATTACCGGCCTCAGTTTGTTTGGCCGTTTCTATCCCGTGCAAAATATTTTTCTGCAAGTGCAGCCCGAAGGCAACTATATTTTCGGACGCATTAAATACTACCAGCCCATGGTGCAAACATTTAAGCTGGATGCGGAAATCGTTCCTGCTTTTCTGATTGGCGGTGGTTATTCAATGCCCGCAGGAAGAGGCTATTTTCTGACCACGGTTTTATACGACGTACTTCAACGGCCCAACTCGCCTTACGGCAATCAACCGATTGTAAACTTTGGTTACAACTTTGGTTTTTAATCTTTCCTTTTGCGTTCCAGTTTAACGCTTCTTCGTGTAAATTTTTCGTAGAAATACGGTTGAGGTTTTTTCGTGTTTCTTCTCAATTTGCACAACCATTGCAAGGCAGAGTTTGCCGACACTTTTATAGATGTAAATTTGTTGTACTTCATCGCCAGAACTATGACGCACCAATTTGAACCTTTCACACCGGAGGCATTCAGGCAACAGACAGGAATGAACGCTTTTGAAAACGAAGCCGTGTACATCCGCTGGGTAAACACCCAAATCAATTACGCCAACTATTTGCAGATGCAATCCATGAACGCATCGCTGAAAGAGATCATCGGCTTGCTGAAAGAAGGCGTCTTGATGAATGTGCCGAAATTGTAGCAGGCAAATTTTTTCTTTGGCGTAACTTTTTCGTAGCAACTACAGCATGGAGCAACACTATTCCACGTTACGCCTCCCCTCCTGGCATGAATTCAAATTGTTCGTTCAACGCTTTTCGGAGAACTGGGCTTTTCGCGGCCAGGCACATGCCGAATGGGACCTGAACAACGCCATCGAACGCACGGATTTTATCCGGCACAATACCCGCATCGAAGCCGATTTTGTAGCCGAATTCCAGCGCGGCGCACGCAATTATTTGTCGAAAGACGAAACCCCCGAACACCTCATTGAATGGCTGGCACTGATGCAACATCACGGCGCACCTACACGATTGCTCGACCTTACCCGTTCCCCCTTTGTGGCTGCCTATTTTGCTTTTGAACTTTGCTTTCCGCGGGAAGGCGCACACGTAGCGGTTTGGTGCTTTAACATTGAGCATTTAAAACAAAAATCGCTGGAGATTCTTTCGCAGGAATTTGGAACGGCGTTGAAAGAAACGCAAAACCTCATTAACGAGAAATTGTTTGAAGTGCTCTTTTACCAAAACAACAAGAATCTTGTCTTTCCGGTAGAACCTTTTCGCATGAACCGGCGCTATTCCCTGCAACAGTCCATTTTCGTAAGCACGGGAACCTCCGTTACACCGTTTATGGAGCAGCTTCAATTTTTAGGCAAAGACTTGCCAAAGGCCGTGGTAAAATTGGAAATACCGGCTACCGAAAAGAAACCAGCCCTGCGCGAACTGCAACAGATGAATATGCACCGCGCCAGTTTGTTCCCCGATTTGGACGGCTATGCCCTGTCGCTCAGGTTTCGTTACAACAACCTGAAGTCGCCGGCCGAATTGCAAAAGGAACGGAAGCAAAAAGAAGCCGATCCAGACTATCCTTATCTGCCCTGAAGCGGGCTTTTTCGTCGCCGCATTTTTTTATTTTAGCGAAAACGGTATTGACATCTTTCGATTGAGTTGCTATGTTTGGAACGTATCCGGTATTAACAATTTTTGAAAAAACCCGACCCCAAAAACAATGTCTCAATACCCTAAACTCAATTCGAAAATGAATGTATATCTACAAAATATTCTCACCTATTTTGATGCGGTACTTCACCCGGCGGAAGGAAAGGATGAGTTGCGCAAGAGCAAGCGGCGGGCCAGCAAGCCTTCTTATGCACGGCAAGCTTCGCCCGACAGCTTGAACATCCGCGCCGGCGTTCGCACGCAAAATCAGGTGCGGCGGAATCCGGCACCGTAGGGGCAATGAGCAACAGGCAATTTGTAAATTTTTGCTTGTTCTTGCCTGTCGCTCATTGCCTGTTGATTTCCGTTCCCGCATTACCTTTAAACAATGGGAGTTTTGAAGCAACTGGCCGAGTATTTATATCTGCGCAAACCCGATCCCAACCGGCCAAAGACAACGTTTGTTAAATACATGCACGGCATTAACCGCATTAGCCTGCTCATGTTTTTGCTTTGCCTGATTATTCTTGCCGTGAAACTCATTTTCAGGCATTAGCCTGCAAAAATCCCACAATCTCCTGTGCGGCACGGGCCGAGGCATTGCCTTCTTTCTGCAAAAGATTTTTTAGCGCTCCGTAATCGGTTTTGATTTGCGCAATGCGCTTCGGGTTGTGTAAAATGTCGGTTAATTCTGTCGCAATGTTCTGCACCGTGAGTTCGCTTTGTATCAATTCCTTTACTACCGGTTTGTCCATAATTAAGTTCACCAGTGAGATGTATTTAATCTTCACGAGTCGTTTGGCGATTTGATACGAAATGTTGGAGCCTTTGTAGCAAACCGCTTGCGGCACGCCGAATAAAGCTGTTTCCAATGTGGCCGTTCCAGATGTCACCAATGCCGCTGTGGCCTTTGTCAAAAGTGAATAAGTTTGGCCGCTTTTTGCGATCAACACGCCGGGATAATTGGCAAGGAGTCTTTGATAGAATTCTGTGGGTTGTGCCGGCGCTTGCGCCACGATAAACTGATAATTTGGAAAGGCTTTCGACGCTTCCAGCATCAACGGCAATTTAACGGCTATCTCTTGTTGGCGGCTGCCGGGTAACAAAGCAATCAATTCTTTTTTGAACGAAGCGTCCACCATTTTTTCATCTCCCGATGAAGAATAACAATGAAGCGGCAAATCTTTTTTCTCGTGAATTGCTTCTTCAATTACTTGCACCAACGGGTGCCCGATGTATTCGACTTTGTAATCCCATTTTTTGTAAAATTCTTTTTCAAAGGGAAGAATGACGAGCATTTTGTCCACGTGTTTTTTTATGCTATTTACGCGGCTTTCCTTCCAGGCCCATACCTGCGGCGAAATATAATAGATGACTTTAAAGCCGGCCTCTTTCGCCCATTTTGCAATTCGAAGATTGAAGCCTGGATAGTCAATCAGCACCAACACATCCGGCGCAAATGATTGAATGTCTTCTTTGCAAAATTTGAGGTTGCTGAGAATCGTCGGAAGGTTTTTTACGACTTCAATGAAGCCCATGAACGCAAGCTCCTTGTAATGCTTTACCACCGTAGCGCCGGCGGCTTGCATCAAGTCACCGCCCCAGCAACGAATGACCGCATTCGCGTCGAGTCTTTTTATTTCTTTGATGAGATTGCTACCGTGCAAATCACCCGAAGCTTCACCGGCAATGAGGTAATATTTTCCCCCTGTCCCCCTAAAGGGGAGACTTAGATTATCGTTGCCTTTTTTTTCTTCAATCATTTCCTTTGTTCAATCACGAAGATATGCGTTGCCGCATAGCGATTAAAGCGCACAAGAGTGCGACGCAAGTAAAGCTTAATGGATAGACGAAACCCCGGTTCAAAAA